>Ga0206682_10000110_pt1 | contig 79984 bp, 55 predicted proteins | sample M240m12015metaG_FD_155444 | JGI IMG/M metagenome (GOLD analysis project Ga0206682, IMG submission 155444) | Ammonia-oxidizing marine archaeal communities from Monterey Bay, California, United States - M2 40m 12015 | ecosystem: Environmental > Aquatic > Marine > Intertidal zone | place: USA... | reverse complement strand
CTTCGCGCGCGCGCGCGGCGACGCGACGGACGCGAATCATCGATCGCGGGCGTCGATCGCGCGATTCGTCGCGGCGATCGATCGACCGATCGCGGGCGCGGACGCGCGCGAAGACGCGCGGGAGGGCGCACGCGCGCGGGCGCGGGACGCGGGATGCGCGCGGCGGTGACGCGGGCGACGCCGGGGGGGCGCGCGGGCGAGGCGAGCGGGCGGGGGGGAGGGAGGGCGCGCGCGGGGACGCGCGGGACGCGGGCGACGCGGGGACGCGCGCGATTCGTGGCGACGCGCACGAGCGGTAGCGTGGGGGACGCGGAAGCGCAGGAGGGAGATGAGCCGGACGTGAACGATATGTTCGCGGCGGCGGCGAATGAAATGCAGGCGTCGGAACGATTGGAGCGGGACATTCCGGAGTCGATGACGGTGAGGAAGTCGGCGCCGAGGACGATGGCGTCGTTCGACGGCGCGGACGAGGATGATGAGGGGAACACTGTGTTGGAAACCGTTCTCGATGTCGCGCGCGATCCGGAGAAGGTCATCAAGGGCGTTGCCGCGGCGGTGACGTTGGGGACGGCGTACACGGTGGCGAGCGAGCCGGCCTTGGCCGCGGGAGGGGCGGCGGCGGCGCTCCTCGTCATCAAGGTTCTCGAAGCGTTGGCGAAGGAGGGAGATCAAACTCCGGCTGAATTCCAAGCGTCGCTTAAGAAGGATATCAAACCGTTGATGGAAAAGTTGCCGAAAGATTTCGACGCGGAGGCGCTCACGAAGAAGGCGTCGGAGACCGGGGCGAAACTCTTTGAAAGGGCGCAGTCGGTGACTGATTCTTTCGATGAGGTGTTTGGTGGGTTGAACTTTGGTGGCGACGCAGACGATGAAGCCGAAGCCGCGGCTTCCAAGTTGCTTGAAATCCGTAGGGCGGACGAGAAGGCTGCGTTGGAAGCGCAAGCCGCCGAAGACGCCGCGGCGTCGTTCGCCGAAACCGAGGCCAAGGCCAAGGCTGACGCTGCCGCCGCCGCCGCCGCCGCCGCCGCCGCTGAAGCCAAGGCGAAGGCTGACGCCGAAGCCGCGAAGATTGCCGCCGAAGCCAAGGCGAAGGCTGACGCCGAAGCCAAGGCGAAGGCTGACGCCGAAGCCGCGAAGATTGCCGCCGAAGCCAAGGCGAAGGCTGATGCCGAAGCCAAGGCGAAGGCTGATGCCGAAGCCAAGGCGAAGGCTGACGCCGAAGCCGCGAAGATTGCCGCCGAAGCCAAGGCGAAGGCTGACGCCGAAGCCAAGGCGAAGGCTGACGCCGAAGCCGCGAAGATTGCCGCCGAAGCCAAGGCGAAGGCTGATGCCGAAGCCAAGGCGAAGGCTGATGCCGAAGCCAAGGCGAAGGCTGACGCCGAAGCCGCGAAGATTGCCGCCGAAGCCAAGGCGAAGGCTGACGCCGAAGCCGCGAAGATTGCTGCTGCCAAGGCGAAGGCTGACGCCGAAGCCAAGGCGAAGGCTGATGCCGAAGCTGCGAAGGTTGCCGCTGCCAAGGCAAAGGCTGATGCCGACGCCGAAGTTAAGGCGAAACGCGCGGCTGAAGCTGAAGCCAAGAAGCGCTCGCAAGAGGAAGCCGAACAGAAGGTTGCGCAACAAGTGATGGCGGCACAGAAGGTGGCGAAGAAACAAGAAGAGTGGGAGAACTCTTTGCTAAAATTGCAGTACAGCGAGCAGATCATTGAAGATATTCGCGTCGCGGACGCAAACGCGGTTGAACGCGCGCATGCGCGTCGCCTCGGATTGGATTTCACCCCAGAAGTGGCAAAACAAATGCCAGGAACCGAGTACTCTTGGGGCTCGCAGACGAACGTCAAACCTGGTGAAGTGATCAGCGCTTTGAACTCCGCCGATGAAGGTTTTGCGTCGTCGAAGAACCGCGCTCGTTCGGCGCTCGGATTGCCGCAGAAAGACGACCAGCCGGTGGCGGAGAAGCAAGAGCCGTGGTGGGCGACTTTCATAAGAGTTTTCGTGAACATGTTGATCGCTGCCGCCATCGCTGCGTTCACGTACTTGGTCGTTCGTAGCATGCTGTAAATTTCGCGCATAAGGACACATTTAATGAGCAAACTTGATCTTATCATTACACTTCTCGTTTAGGACGCTTTCAGTAGAACCTCGAGGATGGAGTCGGGCGCGATTCTTGCCACGTCGTCGTCGTCCGCAATCAAGGTGTCCGGTACCTTGAAAATCTGAAGCACTTGCACGGGCTTAACTCTGAATTTGAGCGCAATCTCTTCTCGTAGTTCAAGGTACGTCTGTCGACCGAAAGGAATCTCGCGATAGTAACGCTCATTTGGAACCTTCACCTTGAGAGACACCGCTTGGTCGATAGGAAGTCCGATGGCTTGCTTGTCGACCTTGGCACGCATTCGGCGCGTATTATCAATGATTGTCGCCGCGTCTTCTGGCGTTAGCACCGCCGCTTCTTGCAATTCGGTGAAAAATCTAATCTTCAACGTCTCTGGACGAAGCTTTGCCGGTACTGATGCTCGTCTGGTTATCGTGAGATGCACATCGAGCAGAAATCCATGCTTGACGTCGTACACGAGTTCAATGATGGGGAGGTATCCTTCCCAACGCGTGATATCTTCCTCTTGCCACCTGACGCGCTGAATTGTGGTATCACCATTCGCGACACCATCTTCGCCAATGATAGCTTTGAACGCCAAATACTCGTCGAGAGCGTCGAGATTCATTGGTTTGTTCACCTTGATGCGATATGAAATCGCTCCCGCAGACTTGTCATCGATCGCCCTCGTTAAATAATACACGCCAAACGCAACCCCGACCCACGTACACATGCTAAGAATGAACCAGACCAGTGGTTTGTTCATAAACGGATCAACAATGTACGATCGAGCCCACTCTGTGTGCACGACGCTCCATTCGCCAGTGAGTCTGTCGAGCAACTCAAACGCAAGCATACCCGCGAAAATGAACTGCATGGTGTATAAGCTTGTCCCTTGTTTGCTGTTCGACTTGATTTGCACCAGCATCTCTCCACTACTACCACGAATGTCTTCGTGCACGCGCAACGCCTGCGACTCGGCTACTGTGTCCACCATGATTCGTAACCCATCGATTTCTTTGCGCGCCGCCTCGAGGATTTTCCGCATATCCGCCACACGAACCGTGAGATCAGCGAGCATAACTTTCAGGCCAAGGATTTCATAAAGTCTTCTTCCGCTTTCAGTATCTGGAATGGTGTGAATACTCTCGTCTTGTTCGATTGATTCCTTCAAGTACACCAGGATTTCCTCGAGCAAAATGATGTCGCGCGAAGTCTCAGCGAGAGTGTGACGAATATTCGCAACACTGTTCGGATCTTCCTCGTGATTTTTAATCATCTGCCGGACGAGCTTGAGAATGTCATCCGTCATAAATATTCTGTTGAATACGTTGTGCACGAAGACATCTCTGGACATGATGGACAGGTACATCAACATCACTGGTTCCTGCGCCTTGGCGTTTGGGCCCGTGAGTAAGATGCCGTGAGAACCGGTGATGACGACATCACGGTCGCTCAAATCGTACGCTTCGTGCGTATCACCTAATACTTGTCTTAACTCGTTTTCGAACGCGTCCTTATCCATGTACATGTCCGCAGCCTGTTGCGGGGCAATGCGCTCGGCGATGATGATGTTAATTTTGTCTCGTCGTTCGGCGTTACCGAGGAAAACAGTTTGGAGCAAATCACGCTGATGATCGCTCAATAGCGAATCTAAAATTGTACTTGAGTCCATATGCACGTCCACGAGTAAGCGCGCCAAGTTATCGAGCGAGATATTGTCCAAAATTCGATCCATGACTGATTCAATCATCAAACCGTGCACAATGGTGCCGTCTTTGCGCAAGTGAATGCCAAAGTGCTCGACTTGCACGATACCATCGTCCTCAGGGAAGTGTACTTGAGCCTCAATGTTGGTGAACGTCGTCATATCATGGTCCAAAATGCTTACATTTGTCAAACCAGCTGGGATCTCACACGTTGCGTTGGTCGAGTCCGTATCCACCGTGGGGGTGAAGAATCCGCCCTGACATCTGTCGTTTGATCCCAGCTTCATGTTCAACTTGACGATTTGATTCACTCCGAACGGAATCCATTCACCAACTAAGATTGTCACGTTGGATACCGTCATGACCTCGTCCAAATCATCGCGAATCGTGCTGTCTTTAGCCGCGCTCTCCGACGCTCGGTGCGAATTTGACGACGTCACGGGACCACCTACACGCCGTAAAGCCAACGGAAGATACGGTGATACGACGTACGACACGTCTTCTACATCAGTTATTGTCGATTCGAACGAAATCGTTTCATTTCTCAAGTAAAACGTCTCATCTTCCCACACCACTTGCAAAAGTTTCCCGTCGGCGACGCACAGCTCGTCCACCAACTGTCGATCCTCTTCGCTCATGCGCTTACTCACGAGCGCCAACCCAGCGGCGGTGATCTGAAACGCCAAAACGCTCTGATGTTCCGCACTGCTCAGCCTCAACCCACGAATGAGCTCTCCCTCGATCAAATCGTCCAAATCGTCCACCCCCTCCTGCGACACGTTCAAGTACAAGCGCGTATTCTTCACCACCGTCGACTCCGGCGCGTAATCGTACTCGAACACCTTCTGCACGATCCCCTCATAAATCAACACCAACAGCGGCAACTTCCGCACCCACACCTCCTTCTCGTACGCCGACTGCGCGCGGTGCGAATACTTCGACACCAAGTACAACAGCTTCAGGTGGCTCACCGTCCAGTAATCGTCGTGAAACTCTCGACGCACTCTCGGCGTCAACCGCGCCGTCCCCGCCCTCGCGTCGACCAACGGTTTATCCTCGTACCCACTCCCCATCGTTTCCCACCCCCCCCCGCCGCGCCCGTCCTCGCCGTCGTCCTCGCGCGCGCCCTCGCGCGCGCCGTTCCCCCGCGGCTCGCGTCCCATCGTCGTCGTCGTCGTCCCCCCCCGCGCGTCGTCGCGCGTCCGCTCGCGCCGCACCGCGCCGTCGCGCACCGCCCGCTGCGCCTCGCGCGCGCCCGCGTCCGCGAGTCGCGCGATCGCGCGCGCGTCCATCGTCGCGCGCGCGTCGCTTAGTGCGACGCGCGCGCGACGCGAACGGGCGCCGCGGGCGCGCACGGTGCGCGATGCGGGACGGGATTTCGTGACGCGTTTTTACCCCGATCGATCGATCGGACGTTGGACGCGCACATAGCACTAACGGCGCGTACACTACGCGCGACGCGAACGAATAGGGGCGCGACGCGGGACGGGATTTTGTGATTTGACGGCGCGGATTCGATTCGATTCGATTCGACGCGACGGGCGTCGGACGGCGACGCGATGCCGGCGGTGGACGACCCGAAGTGGCGCGACGACGAGCGCAAGGGCGCGCCGGTCGTCACGCTGCACACGACGCACGGGGACGTGACGGTGGAGCTGTACTATAAACACGCGCCGCGGACGTGCGAAAACTTTTTCGAGCTCGCGAAGCGCGGGTACTACGACGGGACGATCTTCCATCGCGTGATCGCGGAGTTCGTGATCCAGGGGGGGGATCCGACGGGGACGGGGCGGGGGGGGGAGAGCGCGTTCGGCGGGACGTTCGAGGACGAGATAAGCCGAGGGCTGAGGCACGTGGGGGCGGGGATTTTGGTGATGGCGAATAGCGGGCCGAACACGAATAAGAGTCAGTTTTTTATCACGCTCGCGGCGACGCCGTGGTTGGACGGGAAGCACGCGATATTCGGTAGGGTTGAAAGCGGGATGCACGCCGTGCGCGCGATCGGGGCGGTGAAAGTTGATAAGAATGATCGACCGACGAAGGAGGTGAAGATTGTCGGCGTCACGTGCGACGATCGAGGATTCAAGTGGTACTGATTCAGATTAGCTCTAGATGCGTGAAATGTGATGACGAAGAAGTCATTTGCTTTGTTTTTTGTTACGTCAAATCGTCTCCGGCGTCTTCGTCCGTGGTGTCGCCCGTGGGGAGGTCGGCGCCCATCTTCGTAGCGACGGCGCCGAGCTCGTGTTTCGGATTGGGGAGCTTGCGCGCCAGACGCGAGAACACGATGTCCAAGAAGCGCGCGCACGAGCTATCCTCGATGGCGTACTTGATTTTATCCGCATCCGCCGCGCGATACGCGGTGAGCAACCTATACGCGGTTTCTCGCTCTTCGCTCTTGTCGAACCCGGGCAACTCGTGCACGTCGTTAAACGTCGCCTGCGCGCCGACGCCGTCGCCGTCGTACAATAACGCTATGATGGCGCTCAAATATGCCTTGGCTAAAGAATTCATCTGACCAGCGCGCGCGCACGATGCCCCGTACTTGACGCACGCCTCGGCTGCGTCTTGATACCGCTCTGCTCGCACCAACGTCGCCCCCAACTGCTTGTGATGGTCGCTGGCGTACACGTCTTTCCCATCTTCCTGCAAATTCTCGACGCAAAGCATCAACAGCGCGGCGGACGTCTTCGTATCGCTCGTTTCCAACAATCTCGCGGCCCGGCTCAGCGACTCCGCGCCGACTTGCGTGCGATTCGCCATGACGTACGCGTCGTTCGCTCGTTCCGCCATCTGCAACACCGCGCCGCCGTCCAAAGGTTCACACTTCGTCAACAACTCCGTCGCCCTCTCCAGCGCTTTACCCGCGTGCCAGTAATTATCGAGTCGCACGTTCGCGTCTGCGCTCTTCTCCTCGGCCTCGCACGCCATTTTGAAGTTATTCGACGCTCGGTACGCGCGCGCGGCGTCTTCATAGAGTTCGATCGCTTCGTCGTAATTTGGTTTCCAGCGCATCAACGACGGTTTCATGCGCGCATCTGCGCGCTTCATGAGATTCTTGGCGTATATCTCGTTCGTGTTGGACATCGTTAGAGGCGGCAGTGGCGCGCGCGCGCGCGAGTACCGTCGATCGAGTGCGCGGTGGGCGTTGGAAAAACAGTTGGCGAGTTGTTTGGATCTCTAATGATTAAAAGGCTATGGCGCGCTCACTCGTTCTTGAAAGAGCTGTCGTAGGACGCGGCGGGTTCCAATTTCTTCGCCTCCACGAGCTTGCGGACGGCTTTCATGAAATCGTCCTGAACGCAGTAATCGCGGTCGTCGCGAATGGCGAACATTCCCGCCTCCGTGCACACGTTGCGCATGTCGGCGGCGTTGAATTCTTCGGCAATCTTGGAGATAGACTCGTAATCGATTTCACCCTCTTTGTTCAACTTTTGCGCGTGAATTTTCAAAACCTCCACGCGACCTTGCTCGTTCGGAAGCGGGATTTCAATCTTTCTGTCGAGACGACCAGGGCGCATCAACGCCGGGTCCAACACATCGGGTCTGTTCGTCGCCATGATCATCTTGACCTTGCCAAGAACGTCGAAACCATCGAGCTGATTCAAAAGTTCCATGAGTGTACGTTGAATCTCGCGATCGGCCGACGTGCCTTCGGAAAAGCGCTTGCCACCGATGGCGTCGATTTCGTCCATGAAGATGATGCACGGCTCGTGGTCCCGAGCGTAACCGAACATCTCTCTGATCAATCTCGCGGACTCGCCGATATACTTATCCACTATAGCGCTAGAAACAATCTTCAAAAAGTTTGCGTCGATGTTACTCGCGATCGCCTTGGCGAGGAGCGTCTTCCCCGTCCCTGGCGGTCCGTAGAGCAATACGCCCTTCGGCGGCGCGATGCCCACGCGCACAAAAAGTTCGGGATTCATCAACGGCAACTCGATCGACTCTCTAAGCGCTCGAATCTGCTCCCCGAGCCCACCGATAGAGCTATAGTCCACGTGCCCCGTGGACTCGCTGAGCATGTTAAACACTAACGGATCCACCTCTCGCGGCAGCGCGCGCATGATGGTTAACGTCGTCATGTCGAGCGTCACCCGCGTCCCGTTCACTAGCTTGCTCTTATCGAGCTTCGTTCTGCACCCAACGACGTATCTCGGCCCCGAGCTCGCCTTCACGATGAATCTGTCTTCGTCCAACTGTCTCAAAACCTCCCCGATAATCTGCCCCATCGACTGCAACGCCTTCAAATCGTCCTCCGTCTTGTCAAACCTCTTTCGAATGTCAATCAACTCGAACCTCGACGCTCGCACTCTCGCATCCAATTCCTACGTCATCGCGCGTCATCACGACAATAAACCGTCAGTCACTCGCTCGAATACGACGCCTCGCACCACCGTTCGCGTCCACGAACCATCCTTCGGTCTCTCCGTCGCGCGCGATCTCACCTTGTGCTGCAGCAACAACCCGGCGTACTTCCTCAACGCCTCCTTCCGCGGATCCGGCGGCGGCGCCCGCGGCGTCGTCATCGCTTCCCCAGAATCACCTCCCTGCGGCGTTTGCGGCGTTTCTCCCGTCGCTTGCGTCTCCATCGCGTCGTTCGCGCCGTCGTCCGTCGTCATCGCGGTCGCGATCTCGGTCCCAGTCTTCGCGCGTCTCTCGTCGCGATCGCGCGCGCGTCGGCGTCCGCGAGCGCGTCGAACGACGACGCGCGATCACCTCCGCGCGCTGTTCGCTCGCGCGTCGTCGCGGCGCGCACGTCGGCGTCGCGAAGTGCGAACGCGTCGTCCACCGAGTCAAACGACTTCACAGTCGCGCGCGATGCCGCGCGTGTTCGTCCCGGGACGCGTGTGTCTGCTCGGCGAGCACTCGGATTGGGCCGGCGCGCGCGCGGCGCGCGATGGCCCGGGAGCGTGCGTCGTCGTCGGCACGCGCGAGGGCGTCAGCGCGCGGTGCGACGTCGGTGAAGGGCCGCGGTTTCGCGTGGTTGGCGCGGACGGCGACGCGTTCGAGTGCGATGTGAGCGTCGATGACGCGCTCGAGCGAGAGGCTTCGAGCGGAGGGTACTGGTCGTACGTCGCCGGGACCGCGCTGGAGGTTTTGAGGCGATTTCCGCGGTGTCGCGAGCGCGGGCTCGTCGTGGAGACGCTCGAGACGACGCTGCCGACGAGGAAAGGCTTGAGCTCGTCGGCGTGCGTCTGCGTCCTCGTGGCGCGGTGTTTCGGCGTGGCGTACGAGTTGGATCTCGAGCTGAAGGATGAGATGGAGTTGGCGTATCGAGGGGAGGCGGTGCACACGCCGAGCAAGTGTGGAGCGATGGATCAGGCGTGCGCGTACGGGAGCGAGCGCGTCGTGGCGCTCACATTCGACGGCGAAGACGTGGACGTCAGAGCGTGCGAGGTTGACGGTGAAATACACATCGTCGTGTGTGATTTGGCGGCATCGAAGAGTACGGTGCGGATTTTAGCCGATTTGCAAGGAGCTTTCGACCGAGGGGACGAGGCGCTGCGCTCGGCGCTCGGTGCCCGTAATCGAGCGCTCGTGGCCGAAGGATTAGACGCGATCAAACGCGGCGATGCGCGGGCTTTAGGCGCGGTGTATACGCGCGCACAGACCACATTTGACGAAGCTGCGATCCACATCTGCCCATCCGAGCTCACGGCGCCTCGTTTGCGCGAGACGCTCGCCGCCGTCGCCCACGACGTTCCGGAAACTGTCTTTGGCGCGAAAGGCGTCGGAAGCCAAGGCGACGGTGCCGCGCAATTCGTGGCGGTATCTGAAGCAGCGGCTAAAACACTCCGACAGTACTTGCACGACTTTTCGGGCGGTCGGTTTAAAGTATTCGACGTCGTTCTGCGAGACGAAGAGCGCCACGCACGAACTAGCACACACAAATAGCGCTGTAGAAAATTCTTAGACGAATAGGCCGCATTCATCGACGCCGCGACCGGCGAACGCGATGTCCGTCGACGACACCACGCTCGCGCGTTCTTTCTCCCTGCGCGGCGCCACCGCCGTCGTCACCGGTGGCACGCAAGGCCTCGGAAAAGCCATCGTCGAAGCGCTTTGCCATCACGGCTGCCGCGTATTCACCTGCGCACGCACGGCGGGAGACGTCGAGACGTGCGTCGAGGACTGGCGGCGCCGTGGATACGACGTCGATGGGTGTGTTTGCGACGTCAGTGACGCGAACGCGCGAGAAGAACTCGCGCGGAGGGTGTCGGAAAAGTTTTCGGGCGAGTTGAACATACTGGTGAGCAACGTGGGCTTTAACATTCGAAAGCCGACGGTGGAATTCACGAGCGAGGATTACCAAAGGCTGATGCGGACGAACTTAGAGGCATCATTCGAGCTTTGCAAGAGGTTTCACGCGATGTTGAAGGCGAGCGGTGATGGGAGGATCGTATTTAATTCATCCGTCGCCGGCCTCGTGTCTATCCAGAGCGGCGCTCTGTATGCAATCTCGAAGGGTGCCATGAATCAACTGACGAAGAGTCTGGCGTGCGAGTGGGCGAAAGATAACATTCGTGTGAACGCCGTCGCGCCTTGGTACACCAACACGCCGCTCGCGAAGCAGGTGCTGAAAAACCAAGTCTACCTCAAAGCCGTCGTGGACCGAACGCCGATGGGTCGCGTCGGCGAGCCTCACGAAGTCGGCGCCGTCGTTGCGTTTCTATGCATGCCCGCGTCCTCGTACGTCAACGGTGTCATCGTGCCAATAGATGGCGGTTTCACCGTCCACGGGTTCATCCCGCCCAAATTGTGATGTAGTTCCTAGAGCCAAGCACACGCGCGTCGCGGAGCTTCATGTCAAGCGGCGGACGTCACGCGACGTCATCGAAACGAAACGTCATATCGGGCTCGACGCGGCATGTCAGCCTTCGCGCCCGCGCCGTTCGCGCCCGGTGCGCGTGAAACGCGTCACGCGCGCGCGCCTCGCGCGCCTCGCGCGCCCCGCTCGCGCGTCGTCACCGCGCGCGCGGGAAAAGATGGCGCGAGTTTCGTCGATTGGTTGAAGAAGGAGATCGATCTGACGTTTAATCCGCGCACGCCCGGAGCGAAGATCGCCGGGCGGTGCCCAGACACGCAGACGCAACCGAGCGAGGTGTCGAAGGATGCGATGAGCGAAGAAGAGGATGCGGAGACGCTCGGCGGGGATTTTGATTTGAGAGCGTTCACGGCGCAGCTCGAGAGGGCGATGTTGGAGGGTGGTGACGACGACGAGGGCGCGATGACTTTGACAGCCACGAAAAGCGTTTCGGTGGTGCAAACGGAAGTGGTGGATGATGTATCGATGCTCGAGGAGGAGGATGACGAGGATGGTGGTTTCGAATACGAGTTGGACGGCGCGAGCGAAGGCCCGCTCACTGGGCGCGAGTTAGCGCTGTTGTGCATTAAAAAGTACGGCAAGGCGCACGACATGGCTATCAAGCACGTCAAAATGGGGTCCGGTATGAAGCGGTGGGTTAGCCTCAATCTTTACGTCGGGCATCTCGGGCAAAGATCTTACCCGCAGACGGAGGCGGAATATTTGGAACAACTAGACGTCATCGCGTATTTGATCAACACTTGGTCGCAGGCAGACTACACGCGAGTATTTTTCCGAGAGAAACCGATCGCGCGACGAGGTTTACCATCGCGTCCGCGCGTCGATACGTGCGTCACGTTGCAGTTCGCGCGCAGCCCGACATGGGACGACGAATTAGGAGACGAATTCTTCCCCTACTAGATGTAACACTACTCGCTTTCTACGTTGCTATTCGCTACAAATCCGGCGCTGGAAGTCCCGGCACTCGCCCCCAAACCGTCTTTGGTGTCTGTCCAGACACATCACACAACACCCTATTGACGTCAACACGCCACTCCACCGTCGTCGATTCCGCGAACCGCCGCATCGCCTCCACGCGCTCCTCGCTCGCTCCCGCCACCCACAAAAGCGACACGTGCGGGTCCGGATCATCGTAATACTTTGGAAACCCGAGTGGAACGATCGCCTTATCCACTCTCTCGATCGCTCGCACCAACGCCACCTTCGACGCGCTCGTCGACCCCTCCCGAAACCCCGCGGCGACGAACGCCCGCGAGCCGTCGTCGTTCGTAAACACCCGCATCGCATCAAACACCACCTCAAACGCCTCCATATCCCTCAACTCTCGTCTCAAATTCCCAAACAACCGTTCCCAATCTCCCTTCACGCACGCAAACGTCCTCGACAGCGACACGTGCGCGCCATCCTCTCTCTTCAAATCGCTCACTTTTTCCAATTCCCCGAACGCCTCCACGAACGCGTCGAGCGTCTTCTCCGTCGCGCGCGTCGCCGCGCCCGCGCGCGCCCTGACGTGCGTCGCGTAGTTTCCCTCGACGTGTTCGAACGTCCGCTTCCGCGCCGCGCGCATGCGCGCGACCGCGTCCCGCGCGCGTCCGACGGTGCCGCGGCGCGCGTCCCGCGCGTCGCGTCCCGCCCGCGCGCGCGCCGATCGATCGTTCGATCGCGCGGTCGTTCGATCTCGATCGTTCGATCTCGATCGGCGTCTCGGGACGCGCGTCTCGGCCGTCTCGGCCGTCTCGGACGCCGCACACGGCGACGCCGCGCGCGGCGACGACGCTCGAGGTGCGCGCGCGACGACGACGACGACGACGACGACGCGAGCGCGGGAAGAAAGACGCGCGCGACGCGCGCGATGGAGAAGACGCGACGACGCGACGCGAGACGCGCGCGACGGGCGAGACGCGAACGCGCGAGGGGAACGACCCCAACGGTCGAGGGTCGACGCGCGACGCGACGCGACGCGACGCGCGATCGGTGACTGACGGCGCGCGATCGCGACAGAAATCGCGCGCGATGGGGAAGAACCTGATCGTGTCGATCCTGCGCGTCGTGCCGCTGGCGCTGTACCTGCGGTCGGCGGCGTGTAAGTTTGCGATTCCGATCGCGGGGTGCGACGGGGCGCTGTGCCCGGTGGCGCTGGGGAAACCGGGTGATTGCGCGCCGACGGCGAACACGGCGGAGCAATACGCGTGGTGTGAACACGCGTGGACGCCGTGGGCGAACGGGCTGATCGCGCGCGTGCCCGGGGTTTCGAGCGTGGCGCCGAAGATTCGATGCTCCAAGGCGGATGGGTACGAATTCGCGAAAATCATCGGCGCGCTCGAGGTGCTGGGATACCTGGCGCTGTGGACGACGCCGGCGCGGGGGGCGTTTCTGCTCACAGCCATCATGGCGGGAGCGATTCACTTTCACATGACGTTCCTGAAGGATCCGATCGGGAAGCTGACGATTCAGTTTGCGCTGTTATTCGCGTCGGCGACCATCGCGATGCTGACGACGGAGAAGAAGGCGAAGAAGAAAGCGACGACGAAGTCAAAGTCGACTCGACGCACGACTTCATCGAGAAAGACGAAGCGAGGATAAACTCGTGGATGACGATGAACGTGACGCACGATCACGAACGATGGTTGCGACTTATTTAAAAAGTAATATCACGTACAGCATGTTACAAATCGCGTCAACACTCCGCGCGCAACGCCTCGAGGATGAAATCGTTCACCGTCGGGCACATGGCGTCGGAGAGGATCTCACACACGTCTAAAAGCTCTTGCGCATCTTCCGCGTCCATCGCTTCGTCGAGCCATTCGAGAGTGTCTTTCGCACCGGATATCATGGAAGGGATATCGTGGAGTCGCTCGTTCAGGGTGACGGCTTCCGGCGAGCCCGTCGTCGTGGACGCCGGCGCTTTGCCGATGGTCACCGCGTTTCCGAGGTCCGGTCGACGTTTAGGTTTGAACCACTCAAACATTTTGTTCACCAAACCGAAATAAATCAACATCGGTTTTAGCTTGGCGTAGCGATCGAGTTCGTTAAGCTGTTCCCACGGAACGCTCGCAGAGACGTCGACGCTCGCCGGGTACGTCGCGATTCTCGCGCATTCGTACTTCTTCGTGTGCCTCAAAATCGCTATCAGCGCGTTCCGTCGAGACGCTTCCCATTGATCGTGCGACCAGACCGCGAGCGAAAGCACGAGTGCTGCCGGTAGGAGCGGTGAAAAGCTAAACTCGCGATCGTTCCATATCTCATCTTCGCACGAAAGGCGGGCTAGCACGGCGTTGTACTCTTCCAATCCTTTCTGCGGGCACAATGAGACTTGATGGACGAGCAATCGCACGAGGTGCGGAAGGAGACTCATGTTGCTATCTTTTCCACCGCCACGACAGTCAGCGCTGAACGACGCCCCCATGGCGAATCGACCGAGAAGTAGGCTGACGTCCCAAGCGACTTGTCGCGCGCGCGTCGGCGGCGAAATGAACGCGCCGACAGAGAAGCAATTTTGCCACCACGCATCTACCGCGGCGGCGTATGAAGCATCTGTGACCATATTCCCCATCACCGGTAGCAAGTTGTTGCACAGTGTCTCACTGTTGCGTAACGCAGCGCCTTCCCACTCGCGCTTGGGAGTTCTCAACGCGACGTCCGCGCGCTTGGCGGATTGGTGACACGAAAAGTGAATCGCGTTGAAGTGCGATACAGTGCATACAGTCTGAGACATATCTCCGTTCGCAGATGGAGTTGATGCAAGTTTATTGAAGCAATAGATCCCGAGAAGCTCGTTCGGTTTCAACACGTATCCTTCAAAGCAAACTCTACAAACAATTGAGTCTTGTTCGCTTTCCATAGCCATCGAGTCGTACCCTCGCAGAGATCTGGGAGAGTGAGAGACGCCGATGGTAGACGCTCCCGGACTCGAGGAGTTTTTAACTACTGTCATGCCCATTTCAGTGAGCATTTGTTGGCGCTTTGCGAGTGCCTTGCGACGATTCGCTTCTTTCGTCTCTGCTCGCAAATTATCCAAATGTTTCTGTACCAACTCGGATCCGCTCGCAAACGTCTCCAGACAGTTCTCTGCCAAAGTTCCAATATCACGCTCGGTGACTGATTCAAGTTTATGTAGTAAGTCAAGCAGTGTCGGATGTTTGGTGACGTCGAGAGTGTAGCCCAGTGTGATTCCGTTCAAAAGCTCGAGCGCAAGCGGTAAGCCACTCCGCTTCATCGCCTTATTCCACGCGTCAGAACCACGATCTTGAGACATTTCTGCCCCGAAAGCTTCAGCTTCGATGTAATTCGTGATAAACGACACAGTTCCTTGTGACCATATCGCTTCAAGCACGCGTTGACCTGAAAAATCTCGCGGGATCGCTTCAGCCAATCTCGTTGCACATTCGAGCTCGAGCTGTAGCGCACCGTGCTGAGAGTCTTCCTCGCTCATCTCGTCAAGACGTACAAGTTTACGAATGGAAGCGTCAAAGTTCTTCGCCATGATTGCTTTTGATTCAACGGTTGATCCCGCGAGCCTTGGAATCACACGCGCGAGGATATCGGCCTCATGCCTCTCTCGTGCTCGAATGAGCTGCTTGAGTTGAGACAGGAAAATTTCAACGTGATTCATCTCGTGCTCGCGCACCGCTATCGCAATCGTCTGCAGCGAAGAACTACTTTTTTGAAGGCGCGGTGAACCAGGACGATGCGCTGTTTCGCTGCTCTCTTCTAATTCGCGAGCGAGCATACTGCTCGTCGATGCTGACGCTTTCAATTCACTCATTGATCCGTGGGAAGTGTCTTCTTGTTCCTCGCGCAACAGCGTCTCAATGACGAGAAGGAGTCCCTTGCCTGAACGCGAGTTCTCAGTGAAAGCTCGCGCGGCTTCGTCAAGTAAACTTGCGAGCGCTCCAATCGCGAGCATATGTTGTCTATTCTTCTTCACGTAGCATGCTGATCGAAGGATTTCAAGAAGTTTTGCCGAAGCGTCTTCACCGCCGGCGTACAATGCAGATGAATTGTGCCGAATCTTTGGTAACAGTTGAATCAAAGTTTTAAAGCCAACATCTTCTTGGAAAACATTTGTGCCAGCAAACTTTGTTTCGATGTCTTCGTCTTCCTCTTGTACCGGCGCGAGTTCATCAACGCGCTCTTCCGTCGCTTCGCCATCCAAACCGCTCAGGCGGAAAGTCACCGCCATTGGTGGACCGATTGGATCGTTTGGAGAAACATTTTGACGTCGCTGAGTGCCATTGAATAATGAAGGTATCCAAATTCGTTCGAAAACATCTTCCACGGAGAGATCAAGGCTGATTATTTGATTCGAAACCAATAACTCCATCCCAAAATCATCTTCGAGCAGGCCTAACATTTCCAACTCATGACAGATGAGATTCTTGACATCTCTCATCAACGGCTGCGCGCTCATTTGTGCAGTCGAGTATGGATTTCGCGCCATCGTGCCGGGAATGAACTCTTCTTGACTCGCACTTTTCAGTAGTCGTAAAAGATACACCTTCGATGGCGGAGCTCGAGGTAATACCAACATCGCAAGTTCATTCAATATGATGCACAGTGGCAGACGCGTCTTGTCAACTTGGGGTCGAACATGCGCTCGAGCAATTTTGACGCAAATCTTCGCCACTTCTTGCTGCATCGATTCTGATGACTCCAAACAGAATGATAGAAGTTCATCAAACGTCTCAGCGGCATTCACAGCGCTAGGCATTTGACAAATTTGCAAAGTACGCGCACACAAGACAGAGCGGACGAGCGTCTCCAATCCAGTTTTGTTGAACTCTTTCATAAATTTTGTGGACTCCTTGAAAGTATCCCTTAAGAGCATCGAAATCGCATGTAATCCAGATCCGATGTCAACATTCGTTGATGCGAAAAGCGCCTTGTCGGATGCGGTGAACTTGCAACCAATATCCAATTCTTTTTGAAGTATCGATAGTAAAATGTCCACGAGTTTGCGAGTGTCATTCAACTTCATGATGATTGACTCGCTACGAAGCGTGAGACTCAGGGCGCTGAGATAATCCGCATACGATTCCTGTTCGATGCTTTTTATTGAATCGATGAGAAGGCTTCCAACCTCGACGTTCATCTCATCGTCTTGCCGCAACACGAGACCAAAAATTTGTAGAACTTCTCGACGAACAAACTTTGAACCGCAGTGGAGTGCAGATACAAGTATAGGAATTAAACCAGACATATTCGCAGATTCTTTCATATCTGCGATGCTGTAATTGTCCAACACTTTCGCTGCGGCGACAATTTCCTGCAGAATGCTAGAGTTCGTCATCGCTTGCTTCACTAGATCGAGAGCCGGGAGGAGAGTGTTCTCAACGAGAACTGCATTTGAACTCAATTGTTCAGAATTTAATGTCGTGCACGCCAAGGAAATGAGCGCTGATCGCTCACCGCCCGGAGTCAAAGCCGTTCCCGCTTCCAAGCGATATGTACTAGCGTGTACCAAATCTTTAAGAAGTAAGATGTCTTGATTGCTCTGTGAAATCATCGTCCCATGCCAGGCGTTCACCTGAAGTAATGAATCGCTTGCTCTCTCAAAGGCAGCTTCGCAAAGAAATTTGGCAACTTCATCGCTCCCGGCTGCCATGTTTGATAAAACAGTGCGAACTGTGTTGCAAACCGTCAAATTAGTGATGCGAGGGTTGAGCATGCGGTTAAACAGATGGCGGTGTATGTCACCTTGGCTGAGCGCTTTGACGCCCAAAGGCGTACGTGAAAGACTTGTGCATAATTTCAATGCACAATTCAAATAATCGCAACATACGCCATAGTTTCCAGATACGTTTCGTAAATCCGTTTCATCTTCCGAACTTGCTTTTGATAAGAATCGCAAAATCGCGTCGTGAATTGCGCCGCACTTGTAATTTGCGGCGATGAATTCCATTCTTCGACCTCTGCCCACAACTTTGAACATGTGCTCAACATCTCCAGATCCCTCACCTTGCTCGAAAAGCGCTCGTCTTAACGAACTTTCTGTGCTTTCGATACAGTCAGTGACACGCTTTATAGATTCCGTCTGCAGTTTCAGCTCCTCGACTGCGTTGGCGAGATCATCGCTGCTGAGCAGTTTTGGATACCGTGTGCACAACGTCGGGTGTGCACTCAATGTTGTCTGAATCTTGGCGTACCGACAGTGCCCACACTCGCTGCATATGAAAGCATCAATCTTCTCATAGTTGATGTTTCTACAGTAACGGCATTGATACGCGTTCTCCCGGCAATTGGTGCAGATGCCATGTTTTGTGTCTGTCACTTGCCGAGCGCATCGAGGACAGTGTAACATGGTCATCATCTTTGCTTGAACACTCTCGTGGAAAGATTTGAAAACAAAGTTCAGAGCGGATGCATCGACCGGAATTTCAAATTCAAGCTCGGCGATGTGCGCTGAAGCAGAAAACTTCAGTGTACCGAGCAATTGCCAACGAGAGGAATCAAAAGTGCGCATGGAGCTTATATCCTTGTTCGCATCCGTACGCCAAACTTCAACTTCCTTGACATGAATATAGCGTTTAAGCTCCGTCACGTTCATAGAAATCGACTGGATCGTCATCGATTCACGTAATTTTGTCATCGCACTATTTTTTGTGAAAGCTTGGCTCTTCTTCAGGCTATCGAGTGTATGATCTGTGAACTCATGGCATGCAATGTACGACGTCACGTCGCGCATACTTGGCTCTGACTCCAACCAGTACTTGTCAGACGCGTCACTTTGTAAAAGCTGACGTTGCTGCAGCGCTCGATAAAGATCTGCACGTGGATGATCGCTGACTCTCAATAACGTGTCTTTAACGCCTTGGCAGAATTTTTCAATGCTTGTCTCAAACATAGCGATGGCATCCGTGTCAGTCATCACGATGCTCTTCGTAAACTCCAGGAGCTCATTCGCTCGATGCCCGTAGTTCCTCATGCTTTCCATCAGTACCATCAACACTCGCATTACGTCATCTCGATACGTCTCGCAAGAGTACCACATGGCTTTTAAGATGCGCGTTGCGGCAGTACGTGTATCCGATTCAACGGCAAGGAGTCCACACTTGTTGACGACAACATCCAAGTGTTGGACTATTTCTCGCATGATTGAAGTTCTGCGATGATGATCGTTCTCATCGCAGTCTCGGTAGGACTCGATGATATGCGATATTAAGTCACATACGCTTGTGGCGAAAGCCGCCGGAAGCTGCGGCACTGCTTCCATCAAAGCTGCAACCAACTCGACCGCAAAATCAACATGCTCGAGGAAATATCGCAAGCTTTTACGACACGCCTTCGCTACTTGCGTAACTTTAAAAATAGCATCTTTCACTTCCATCAGCTCATCATACGCTACTTCATCAACATACCAATGTGAAGTAAAATTTCCACTCACGAGCTTCCGGAGAACTGGTGCTAAATTCAACAACTCTCCAGCTCGAACTAGAAGAGCCACCTCGCCCTCTTCGTCGCCAGCGAGTTGTTTGATCATAGAAATAGCATTTTCGGAAGGACATTCTGGTGTCAGCGCGGACACGCGGGCGAGAACTTGGAGCCACTCACTTTTCTCACGCGCAGGTAAAGTACTGAGATCGAGCTTGCGAGCATTCGCTGAGGCATGGAGAATTGTAGAATCGAGAGCATTGATGGCGACGTCTCGAACGTTCTTCATGGGAACTTGTTGTTGGAGCAAAGCTCCATATCCTTTTTCGGCCGGCATCTCTTCTTTATCGTACGAATCGATGCGTCTTAAAAGTTCGCACGTCAACGCATACGAGTGCAAAAAAGCCTCGCGTGCGTCTTTCGTTGTGATCTCCTGTAACTGTGAGCATTCAGCCGCAATTGCGAGGCGCCAAGTAATTGCGTCGTACTCAAGAATGTCTCCACGCAGGGGCGGCAGCTTGCATAAATCTGGATTTAAGCATTCTGAGTATGCTTCAGACAGCGATCGAACAAGTGTAGCTTGCGAACGGTACAACACGTCGTCGTTGAGCTGCATGATAGCCGATACAAGGTCTCGGATGCCGTTCGCTTTCGCGCACTTGTCTCGTTTGAACGCCGGATTGGGAACGAAAATACACCTTGCTTGATCTAAATTCAAGCGCTCATTTCCACTGATCGTGGTCAGATGCCAAAGCAATGTGTCTGATGCCGCGGCGCGAACGTCCTCGCGATCGGATTTGATGAGTTTTAAGACAGATTCGACAAGATTGGCGTCACGTTCATGAGTGAGCACAGCGATGAGAGCGTGCACGATGTGAGGTACGATCTCGTCGGCATCCCATGCTCCAGCGCCAACATGGAGCATCGCAGTCGCACTATTTGCCAATGTGGCTAAATAAGGAGATGAGTCCAACAATGCGTTTGGACGTCGGATTGCGAGACGGCCAAGTTTTCGCATCGCGCAATAGAACTCAAAAAGGTCGTCGTCTGAGACACTCATCGGCCGCTTCAAAATTCGAGGACAGATGCGTTCGGCAACCTTGTGACCGAATAATAACGTTGAGTTATCTTTGATGTTAACTGCTGTCAGCGTATTATCGCGAGTGTGGACACTCAATACTTTCCAGGCGATAAACTTCGCTGAACGATGTGCTGGGGTTTCCAATGTAACAAATTGCCTTTTCCTCAACATTGATTCGTAGCACACGCGCAGCTTGCTCGATTTCAAGTCAAGCTCGCAGTGTCGCAGCGCCTGGATGATTGAAGTCGTACCGCTCAGCCACGCTGAAGAATCTGTGATCTCACTATCCTTTTGACGAACCAAGTGGCGCCTAGCACGACTCACGTGAGATGCAAGCGCATCATCAATCGCCTGAGTTTCGCTATCACGCTCAACTTTCATGTCTGCTTCAAATACATCCTCGTTGCACGCATACACCTCCATTCGGTCGATACGTATGCATAGCTGATTCACAGACTCAGCAACAAATTTGAGCTTTAGCGGTTGCGTACTACTTTTGATGGTATTAGACTCTGAGCATGTGAACGGCACGTCGTACCATCTCTTTGATTCGCGTTCAAATTTGACCACTCTTCCCCCAGGAAGGATGAGCTTTGAAGGCGCATGAGACTGCACCGTCATACCGCCAACATGAATTCGAACGCCTCGAATAACACGTAGATCTCCGCCTCCTAACTCCAATGTTAAATGTGCATCGTCAGAATTTGCCGATTCTATGTAACCGTCGTCTGATTGTAGGACGCCACGCAACGCCGCCGGAAGTGATCCTCGATTGAAAGATCCGCCGAAGTCAACATTCGACGTTACCTTGGCAAGTTTCTCAAAAAAGTCGTACGGAAATCTCGTCACACTCGTCGAAACTTCTTCAGTACGTGCTTCTAAGAATTGACTTTTCGGCGTAGGTGACGACTTCACGGCTTCGTAAGAGTTGATTTGCATCGAACCATCGCTGCGCAAAATGATCAGTGCAGATGGAAATTCTCCAGATCCCGTTTTCTGATATCCCACATGACCAACGACGCTTGCAGAAGAAGGAGGTATGGAGATTATGCTCGCTTCTAAACCATCAAACACCAGTAGTGCAGCAGAATCGCCCATGGAATCCGTACTGACAAAAACTTGCGCAGGAATTTGCAACGTTGCATCTGGACCCGGTTTGTTTGGTAAACAGAAATCTGACACCCTAAATGAGTGATGACTATCATTCAGCTTAGCTTTATTGAGCATTGCGACGGTCACTTTATTTTCCTCGTTTCGTTCGACACACGAAATGATAACTTCACCGTCGTTCGTGCTGACGATGATAACGTCGTGCGTTTCTGAGTGCATGACAGCTTGCGCACCATTCGTATTTTGAATGTCGATTTTACTCGACTCAGTCAATTGAACGATCTCGTTTGCCTGTTTCATTCGCACTTCTTGCACATGCACATCACTTTCACTCGTTGTCATTGCGTTGCATACGTGACCACGGAGTGCAGAGGCGAACCACGCTGACGAAGTGATGCAAGCCGGCGAAGTAGAAATTGTACACACGGGTGTGTATGCATCGCAACTCAGGTCATACACACTAGTTGAGTGCTGTCCAGTGATGGAGAACAAATACGTAGAGTTCGAAACCCAAGAAGCGTCTATGATGAGCTCAAAATCATGCTCACCCGCCGGGGTTCCAAGTCGCAACCTGTCGAGAATTTCTCCGCCTCGGCCAAGTGTGCATATTTGCACCTCGTGTAAACCGACAACGGCGAGGTAATCTTTGTTCATATGGTTGAATTGAACCTTCATCACCTCGAAACCAATCAAATTCCTAGACAATGGTCTGATACCAACCTTATCTCCGAGTCGAACTGCCTTATTCTCGCTATTCGTCGGTTGCGCGCCTACGACGATATTCGCGTCCAGAATTGAAAGCTTGTCGCCTTCCGCTATGGCGAGATGCCCATCTCTCGAGCAAGCTGCGGTATTTCTGACAATGACACCGGAAAGCAGTAACTCTTGTACTTGTGCTTTGCTAGGTACCGGTCCGACTTCGAAGGATCCAGCTTTGAAATTACGAGCGACGTGTAGCGTGGCGTCAGTGTCTTTGACTTTGATCTCCAAACCATCATCAGCCAAGCTTTGGTCTACTCGTGTAACATCGTCTTCATGTAACGGCCTGAACCACGATACGAGTACACTTTCTAACTTGTCCTGCACTTTCGCTTTTTGCAAAGCCATCTTAAGCGCTTCGAGCGCTGAGACAGAGCAAAGACGTCGAGCGAGGTTCGGCTCGTAAGATTCTTCCATGGATTCTTCACCTTCAGAATCACTGCCTGGATCTATTTCGAAGCGATCGGCCGCCTTTTCTGACGTTGTTCGACGTGCATTTACGTCTTCCAAGTCGCGTCCGTTTAAACAATAACATCTGTGTTGGGGCGCTGGAGTCGCACCGTCCGCACCGCAGTCGCAGAAAAATCTTGACTTTCTAGAGTACGCCACTCGATGTCCCGAATGACAGGTTTTCGCGCAGTTGCTGCAGCATCCACGGCTTGCAACAAGATTACAGTCATAGCAGAAATACCAATGCTGTTCTTGAAACGACTCACCACTTGTCACGAACGTACAGAGCCCAGATGATACGTCCATCATATCGTTCGGCTCTGCCCCGTCGTTCGTATCGTCGTGTGGTAACAGTATTCGGTCGCGCAAGCGGTCGCGATTTCCTTCATCTTGCGCGACAAGGCGCCCCCAAAGCTGTGGGAGCGTGTTACGTGCGGATTCTTCACCTGAAGGTCGGTCGACGGCGAGCGTCGCAACGGCAGCGTCAAGGACCGCATCCAAGCGCGCAAGTCGGCTTTCGAGCAGTTCATCCGATGGATTGTCATCCAGTAGATTTTCTGGCATCGCAAATAAATTTCCCAACTCGTCTTGAAGGTTCAAGGCAACGGTCCTAGCGTTCTCACGCGCAGCTTCTACATCGTCCTCTGCCTGGTCCCGAAGTGCGAGTTGAGCGTCATTTGTCTCCGTCGGCGTGATATGAGCGGCAGCGAGCTGTTCGACGAGCGGCATCGACACCAGTTCGTGATTCGCGTTTTTCCTTTCACGCAGCACAAAGCTTACCATCCGTATGGCAGGAATAAATCTTAAAATCTTTGCATCTTCTCCGGCGAATAGTTTCGCTCGTTCCAAAGTCGCAAGAAGGCACTCCGCAATTGAAGTCGGTCCGTCGCGCTGGCAGCCTAAACCAAGTCGAATCAGCGTCAATGGGGCAGAGTCTAAAATCAATTTATTCGCTTTCGCCACCGTGAAGCGTTCATCCAATAGGAACGAATCGGGGAACTCTCCTAGAACCGTGGCGAGCAGTCCGGTCACGCACCCGTGAGATTCATCATTTACGTCGTCGTTGCTCATCATTGCTTCCAGAAATTTCACCACGGAATCTCGAACGTCTAAATCACTGCCGCAGAGTCTAATCAACACACTCTTTGCCACTGCTTTGCGAGGGAATAAAGCGAAAGATGAATCGATCTTGCGTGCATTTTCCGTGCTCGAAACAGCCACTGTGTACAGTGCGCTCGCGAGGGCGCACGACGTTTCGCCCGACAATTCGGTCCAATCTGACGAATTGACGAAGACTGCGACGACGCCTGCGATAAACTTATACTCATTATCCGTTAAATGCGGCCCGAGAAGCGTGCACGCCCTTTCGCATTCCAAAACGATGCGATCCGTCACGCGGATCTCTGTGTTCGTGTTAAGCGCCTCCAAGCACAACTGCGCCATCAGCCGTGGCACCTCTCCCAATCGCATCGCCGTTTTCCCGAGCTTTTGACGCAAAAGAACTGAGCATCGCTCAAGCGTTGAACGGTACAGCTCGACGATTAAACCATCCATGGGCGAACTCACCCGCGACGTCTCGCCGCTCACGGAGAATTCCTCAACCGACTCGGAGAGCGCGTGCATGAGCGCAACCTCTTCGCTCGCCGCGAACTCGCTCACATCGCTCAACGCCCCACTTTCGCAGCGCAACCGTTCCATTATCTTCGCAGACCACCTCTCGGCGTACGTTCGCGACGTGCACGCGCGAAGAACGTCTCCCCACCTCGCCGCGAAGTCGCCGTCTCTCCCCGCGTCGGCGCGCTCGAGCGCGAACGCCGCCATCTTCATCGCCGTAAAGTACGCATCATAAACCGCCTGTTCATCATCTCTCAACGCCGCACTCAACGCGCTTCCGCACGCCGTGAACGTCCCCACGCACGCTTCACAAGCCTCCAACGCCGCCGCGCGTCCTCGCGTCGTCGCTCGCCCTCCCAAGACCTCGTCCAATCCGTCCCCGCGTTCGACCAGCGCCTTCAGGCAGTGCGGCGCAAGCGCGTGCGACGCCATCTTCGACGACCCACGCGACGTCTGTTTCGCCGCCCGTCGCAGCGCTCGCACGAGCTCCTCCAGCCCATCGTTCGCGTCGTCATCCTCTTCGTTCGTCCCGATGCGCGTCGCCGTCGTCGTCCTCGTCATCATCGTCGCTTCCGCGTCCCCGCCGTCGTCGTCGTGCATCGCGCGCGCGCGCGCGTCCTCGCGAGACCTCGCGTTCGCGCTCTCGCGCGTCTCGTCGTCCGTCGCCGCGCGCGCGACGCCGCGGTCGCCCGCGCGTCGCGTCGCGTCCGAATCGGCATTCATCTCGCGTCGCGTCGCGCGCGCGTCGTCGTCGTCGCTCGCGTTCGCTCGCGTCGCGCGCGTCTCGCGCGTCTCGCGTCGCGTCGCTCGCGCGCGCGTCGCGGCGTCGCGATGCGCGGCGCGCGCGTCGCGGCGTCGCCGACGGACGACGGCGGTTACGCCGCGTCACCGGACTGTTTGCCTGTGCGGACAGACGGATATGGACATACAGTGCGCCGACTGTTTCGCGCGCGCGTCCGCGACGTCCGCGACGCGGGCGCGACGCAGACGTCGGCGCGCGCGCGCGGGGTCGCACCGTCGCGCGAACGCGCGCGCGGTTTTATCCGCATCGGTTCGCGCGCGCGCGGCGCGCGAAGGCGCGTCGCAGAGGCGCGGAGACGGCGATCGCCGTCGCCCGCGCGGGACGCGCATCGCGCGGCGCGAACGAAGCGACGACGCCGGCGACGACGCGATCTCGACGGACGCGCGCGCGGAAGCGCGAACGATGGATGCGACTGCGGTGACACCGCCGACGCGGTCGAGGTCGCCGCCGACGCCGCCGAGCGCGAGCGGGGGAGGGAAGGGAGGGACGGCGGGCGGCGCCGCGGCGCCGGCGAGCGCGAAGCGAGCGAAGCGAGTCGACGGGCTCGGTGTCGATGCGCTCGGGAACGCGCCGGACGTGGATGAACGAGGAGAGTTGATGTTTGGATGCGAAAAGTGTGGGTTCGAGCCGGACGGGTGCGAGGCGTGTTTGGGCGGACCGCCGATTCGGAGCGCGTGCGCGTGGGACGAAGCGCGCGCGAGGGACGTGCCGCCTGTGAAGACGTACAGACCGACGGAGCAGGAGTGGGCGGGCGATCCTTTGGAGTACATAAATTCCATTCGTCCAGAGGCGGAGAAATATGGGGTGTGTAACATCATTCCCCCGGCGAGTTGGCAGCCCGAGTTTTGCTTGCCTGGGAAGGAAAAGTTGCGGTTTCGGACGAGAATACAGGCGTTGAACGAGTTGCAGAATCGACCCGCGGGGCCGAGCGCGAGGGCGCGAGCGAAGATGCTCGAAGAAGAGAAGAACGGGGTCAAATCGACGAAGAATCAGGGCGTGGCGTCGGGTGGACGCATGAGCGGCGGACGCATGGGCGCCTCGGCGCAAGCCGACGCGGACGCCGTAGCGGAAAAGTATGGCTTCCAACAAGGACAACGACACAATTTGGCGACTTTGGAGCGATACTCGAAATATTTCAAGCGAAAATACTTCAGCAAAAATGGAAAACCGGTGGAGAACGTGACGGTGAAAGATATGGAAGGGGAATTTTGGCGTCTCATCGAGGACAACAAGGGGCGAAGCGTCGAGGTGATTTACGGCGCCGACATCGCCACCATGGACGTCGGAAGTGGATTCGCAAAGAAAGGTAGCGCGTCGTGTCCGCCTGGGCAAGAGCGTTACGCTGAAAGTCCGTGGAACGTGTGCAACATGCCGTACAATTCAGAAAGCTGTTTGAGTCACGTCGAGGCGACCACGGGCATCACCGTGCCTTGGTTGTACTTTGGCATGACGATGTCCGCGTTTTGCTGGCACGTCGAAGATCACAACTTTTACAGCGTCAACTATCACCACTTTGGCGCACCGAAGGTTTGGTATTCCATTCCCGCCACGCACTCAAAACAGTTTGAAGAGGTGATGCGCAAGCGTTTGCCGCATTTATTTCAATCGCAACCAGACTTGCTCCACAGCTTGGTCACCATCTTGTCCCCGAAAGTGCTGCAAGACGAAGGAATTCCCGTGTATCGCGTGGAACAACACCCGCGAAGTTACATTATCACTTTCCCGTACGCGTACCACGCTGGGTTCAACACAGGTTTCAATTGCGCCGAGGCAGTCAACTTTGCACCAATAGACTGGTTACCCTTTGGCGTCGGCGCCACGGAGCGTTACGTGAGCGATAAGCGATATCAATCCGTGGCACACGACCAGCTATTATCTACTCTCACGGAGAGCGCACATAAGCACCCGCGGTTCCCTCCGGTTCTTGCCGAGGTAATGCGAGTGCGAGTCAAGGAAGAAGACGAACGTCGCACCGCGGCAAAGAGATCCGTCGCGCACGAAGTTCGCATGGAAAACACCACAGAAGCGCCAGACTTTAACGAACGCGATTGTACGACATGTTTGGCCGATTTGAACTGGTCCTGTGTCACGTGCGCGTGCACGTTCGCGAAGAGTCGCGGTTACGCCTACTGCCTGCGGTGCGTCAAAGCGTGCGAGTGCGAGGCAGAAAAACGCACGCTCTTCTTTAGGAACACGCTCGACGAACTACGCGAAAAGGTTCGCACGCTCGAAAATCTAGCAAGCATGTAAACGACATGTGTGTAATGTACAATTGTGCTAATGTACGGCTATACTACCAACCATCTGAAGTTAAATCGCCGCTCATACTGGCCTCGACTTGTCGCAGCGTTCCGTTATCATACAAAATCATATCGTGGCGGCTTTGCACGCTCAACAGCAAACCAGGCTGCCCACCGAGCACCTTAGTCAACGTTTCGTCGTCCGTTACGCTCAGCTTTTCCTTCAACGCCTCGATGTTCTCTCGAAAGTCGCGAACGTCCCACAGCTCTGGGAAATCCGAAAGAATCTTGTCCCATCGCAAGCGCGGCGCGCACGCGCGCAAATCACTGATCTTCTTTTGCAGCTCATCCGCATCAGCGAGCAATAAACTCGGCCTCGCCGCGACCATCCTTTCCAAATTCGCCTCTGGTAAGATGTCTTTCAATCGAATCATCGCCAAAGCCACGTCTGGCACGCGCGCCGCCAGCCGCGTCACGTCCGCGATCCTAATGTCCCCCATCCGCCCCTCCAGCCCCGGCACGAGCGTAAACAACTGCGCCAGCCGCTTCCCAACCTCATCCTCGTCGATTCCGAGCTCATCGCTCACCGTCATCACGCAAAACCGCATCTTCCCGGCGTCGTCCCAGCCCGGCTGTTCGCTGATGTTCTCCGAAGCCTCCTCCTCTCCCACGATGTCCCCCAATTCGTTCACCAAGTGCGCCTTACGCTTCGACTTATACGTCCCGACGTTCCACGTCCCATCCGCGAGCTCACGCAGCGCGCCGATCGCGTCCTCGGTGACTCGCTCGCCCTCCGTCGCCCGCGCGGTGGCGCGTTCGCGTCCCGAACCACACCATCGCGCGCGCGCGCGTCGCGCCGTCGTCGTCGTCGTCGTCGTCAGCGCGCGCGTCATCGTCGACGCCGACGGACTCGCGGTCGTTCGCACCACCACCGCCATCGTCGTCGTCGTCGTCGTCGCGCGTCGTCGTGCGTCGTCGCGCGTCGTCGCGCGTCGCCGTCGCCGCGTCGCCGTAGGCGCCGCGCGCGGTGTGATTATCGACGAATCGCGAATGCGCGATGCGCGCGGTCTGCGCGGCACACCGCGCCGACGCCGCGACTCGACCGATCGACCGAGCGACCGACCGAGACATAAACCATGGGCGTGTGTGGATCATCGCCCGCGGTGCCGGTGCGTCGCGCGACGCGAACGCGAACGACGCGAACGACGCGTGTGGAATAATCGTGGCGTCGAATTGCCACGTTGAATTCCCGCGCGCGATCGAGCGCGCGACCGCGATGGGAACGCGCGATGAGGCGATGAGAACGGTGATAGGGGCGTGAAGAGCGAGACGTGAATCGAGACTGACCGCGCGCGTGATCGTTGACGCGTTTCGCGCGAGTAGTATGAGGAAACGAATAAGCGGACGGGGAAGCAGAATCCCGTGGGGAGAACCGCGCGACCGTCGAGCGTGCTCGGACGGGAAACGCCGGATGTGAATGATTTATTTGAGTTCCACGAAGAACTTGGACGCGGTCAGTTCGGGACGACGTTCTTGGTGACAGAAAAGGCGACCGGTCGTAAGTGCGCGTGCAAGGCTATCTCTAAGCGTCAATTGTCGAACGCCGAGGACATTGAAGAGGTGAGAAATGAAGTGAGAATTCTTCATCACCTCGCCGGTCACGAGCACGTCGTCGAACTCGTCGGTGCGTATGAAGGAAGCAAGCACGTGTACATCGTCATGGAACTCTTGTCCGGCGGCGAATTGTTCGATCGCATTGTTGAAAAGGGCAAGTACAGTGAAAAGGACGCGTCCGAGACGGTGCGCACCATCGTTGAAACTGTTCAATACTGCCACGAGTTGAGCGTCATGCACCGTGATTTGAAGCCTGAAAATTTTGTCTTGAAGAATAAGGATAAGAATTCTCCGGTCTGCGCTATCGATTTCGGTTTATCTACGTTCTTCCGCGAGAACCAAGTCTTCATGGATCTTGTCGGGAGCCCGTACTACGTTGCGCCGGAAGTATTGCGTCGTCGATACTCAAACGAATCCGACGTCTGGTCATGCGGTATCATCCTTTACATTCTCTTGTCTGGTGTCCCGCCGTTCTGGGCTCAAACCGAGCAAGGAATTTTCGACGCCATCTTGCAAGGCGCACTGGATCTCGAGAGCGACCCATGGCCGAAGATCAGTGCGGAGGCGAAAGAACTCATCTCTGGCATGCTCCAAGCGGACCCGAAGAAGCGCCTGACGGCGGCTCAAGTGTTGAAACACCCGTGGGTGGCTGATCCGAACGTTGCGCCGAAGACAAAGCTAGACAACGTCGTGTTCAAGCGGTTCAAGAACTTTGCTGGTATTTCCAAGTTCAAGAGGATGGGTTTGATGGCGATGGCTCGCACCATGACTGCGGACGAAGTCGCTGGCTTGAGAGAACTCTTCAAGAGCTTCGATACCGACAACTCTGGTACGATTTCCATCGACGAACTTCGCCAAGGCTTGAAACTCAAGTCTGCGGGTCCCGCAATGGAGGAACTCCGCACACTCATGAAGACTATTGACGTCGATGGCAGCGGCGAACTTGACTACGAAGAGTTCATTGCCGCTACGCTCGCGCAATCGAGACAAGCGTCCGACGCCGCTGTGAGACGCGCTTTTGATTACTTTGATACCGATGGGGATGGTTCCATCACGGTGCAAGAATTTGAACAAGCCTTCAAAAAGATGTCTGATGTTGAGCGTGCCAACTTGGGAGACATTGGCGAGTTGATTGCCAGCGCCGACACTGACGGTGATGGTTGCATCGATTTCAACGAGTTTATGGCTATGATGAAAGCGGACAAGTAGGCTGCGCGCGCTTCGCTGGGCCGTATTTAATACTGCCGGTACTTTATTTTCAATCTCTCGTTTTTCATATAATTAACAAGAAGGTAACGTAAATGAGAAACGAAGCGCTCCGCGCTCGTCGCTCGCAACCAACGCGCAAACATTTGCCATCGCGTACTATCGTAGACGAACGGCGACGAAACCATCGTAACAGAAGGCGCGACTGATTAAACGCCCACCTTGACGAGCTCCATCTCGAAAATGAGCACGGAGTCCGGCTTGATGAGCGGCGTAGGGGATGATTTACCGTACGCCAGCTCGGACGGAATTACGAGTTCCCACTTATCGCCCTCCTTCATGAGCTGCATCGCCTCGGTCCAGCCACTGATGACTTGATTCGGCGCGAACGTCGTCGGTTGACCGCGCTTGTACGACGAATCAAACTCCTCGCCCTGGATATTCTTCCCAGAGTAGTGACACGAGCACGGCGTCGACTTCGAGGGCGAGGGCCCACCCTCCGGTCCAGATTTCAAAACGCGATACTGCAACCCCGACGGCAGCTCGACCACGCCCGGTTTCAACTTATTGGCCTGCGTCGCGCGACGAACCATCGTCGTCAGTCACATCGCGTCGTCGGACGCGTCCGGTTCGTCGAGTCATCGAACCATCCCATCATCGCGCGCGCGCATTCGTTCGCCGCGCACCGCGAGAAACGCCGCGCCGTCGCTCTTCGCGTCCGCCATGCCGCCGACGAACGCGCAACCGATCAACGCGATCACCGCCAGGACGAGCGCGAGCGTCGTCGATCGTCGCCCGCGAGCCATCGCGGAGTGCGGATTCGCCGATCGCGCGCGCGTCGACCGATCGATCGACCGATCGATCGACCGATCGACCGATCGATCGACCGACCGCGTCGAGCGTCGGCCGAATCCGATCGCGACGCGACGATTCGATTCGTCACACTGGTCGAGACGCGCGTCGAGACGCGCGCGCGCGCTCGACGCGCGCGCGGCACACGACGACGACGACGCGCGCGGCGCGCGACGAGTGATTTTTAGAGAAAGCTTGCGCGCGCGACGCGACGCGACGCGACGAGGGCGCGGCGGGGATGACGGCGAAGAAACGCGCGGAGGAACGCGCGAGGCGAGGGGAGACGAAGCGCTGCGGCAACGCGCCGTGCGGGAGCGAGGTGGGACGATCGATCGGCGCGATCGCGGACGACGGGACTGACGATGATTGGTAATCGTGCGCGCAGGAGACGCCGATGTGGCGTAAGGGGTGGATCGATGATGATGGGGTTGAGGTGGACTTGTGTAACGCGTGCGGTGCGCGGCGCGCGCGCGACGAGACGAAGACGACGCGAAAGCGCGCGGACGACGATGCGCGTGACACGCGACTGACGCGCGCGCGCTTGAATCGTAGGTTTGATTTTCAAGCGAGGTTGGTGGTGCGCGTGGTGTGCGTTGCCGTATCGCAAAGTGGGTGAAAACGATGAGGCGTTGCGTTCGCGGTGGGTTCCTTGCGAGTATTGTCATCGGTTTACACATTACGACTGCGAGAAACGCGAAGCGCCGGAGGCTTTGGAGGCTGAGCGATACGCGTGTCCGACGTGCAGAAATTTGAAAAAACTTCCGAAGCCTGCGAAAGAGATTGACCCCCCGAAGAGCTCGGAGGCGCAAATGATCGATGGACTTTTGGTGGTGATTCGTCCGTACGATCGAGCGCCGAAGAAATTCGACGAGGTCGGGGAAGTAAAGATCGTCAAGAAGACCGCGCATCGCCCGAGCGTGTCCACGAAACGTCCACGAAGTGCAGATGGGAAATCAAGCCGCACCGCACGAGTGCTCAAGTCGTCGTCTTCGGAGAAAGAGAAGAAGAAGCTTCCGTTATCGTCGAATGCGCCGCGGCGCGCAGTGTCAAAATCGATTCGCGGAGGCAAGCCGACGGGGCTCGCATCACTGGCCAAGGTGGCGACTCGAGTGTTACCAGAGCGTATGGTTCGATCTGAAGCTTACAAACGCGCGCAAGCAGCAGAGGAAGCGAAAGAGGAGGAGCTCGCATTGAGTACTCGTCGAAGCGGACGCGCGCCAAAGGAGTTGGCGAAGGCCGCCGGGCAAGATTTCTTGCACGAACCTCGACATCAATCTCGTCCAAGTCAACCAGTTTTTCGAAGCGGTGTCCGTCAGCAGTCAACTGTCAATGAATCGTTGTACGCCGAACCTTTTTACGGTCAACACGGTGGTCTTGGTTTCGCCGCATCCATGGAAGCGCGATTGGTACACAACGAATTGTCACCGCAAGGCGTCCTGTATCCCGAAGAAACGGGTGGTATGGTTGGTCCGCTACGTACGTTGGGTATGGGTACTAAGACTCCGGATCAAACCTTCGTTCGACGACCCCCGCTCGCTCCAAAGCAGCAACGCGGGTCTCCAAAAGTTCCAGACCAATTGACGTCTTCGACGGTGAAGAAGTCAATTCGTCGGGAAAGCGGAGGGCGCGCGGAAGAACACGAGCTCATGACGGTTGCATCACAATTGATCGAGGCACAGTGTGAAGCATACGATCAATACACGGTCACAATCAATGTTTGTAGACTGCTGAACAAGCTCGACGTGATGCGCGGATACACGACGCGCGATATGATCGTCAAGTTCAATTTGCATCGCATCGTTGGAGATCTCTTGATGAATGATGACATTCGCATCCGTCTTGCGGCTGACAAGTTGCTGAAAATTCCATCATGGCGCGAGGCTATCTGCGGAAACGCGACGCCTCAGCGTTCGATGCAATTGCCCGTGATGCCGACGCACCAGCCTTTCGCATCGTTACAAGCCGCTCCTTCGATGGAGGCGGCTGCACCGCCGACGCATATCGTGAGCAAGCCCGTACCACGACGTCCTCGAGCGCCACGCGAAGCGAAAGCAATGGCCTTAATGGCGTCGCAGTCTTCACCCACCGAGACGATCACTCCACCTCAGACTCAGTATCCGTACTTTGAGACGGCGAGCCAGGATGTCGCTGACATCGACAACGCGCTCTTGCTCTCTGGTGGTCAAGATGCGAGTCAACGAATGATTTAGAAGATATGTGCGCATGAATTTTACTACACTCTACTAAAGTTCGTCTCGAACGCTCGGATTCGCACTCGTGCCTTCTTCGCCCAAAAGGTCTTCATCTTCTTTGTCAGCATCTTCGTTGGCGTCTTCCATAACGTTGTCTTCGGGAATTGGTGGTGTTGGTTTCGGAGGCTGCGGCGGTTTCTTTTGTTTGGCATCGAACGTCCAACCCGCGGGTTTTGATTTCGGCAAACGCGCCGATCCTCGCGGTGCCTTTGGAGATGACGAGTCACACTGCGCGACTTCGCGCTCAAGCATCGCGTTGCGTTGTCTCAACGCGAGGTTTTCCTTTTGAAGCGTTTCGAGCTCCTCTAATGAGCCAGCGGCTTCGGTGTATTCGTTCGCCATATCACGATGAGCCGCGGTGAGTCCCGCGAGACCGCACAACCATTGCTCAGGGACGAGAGTTTTGTCACCCTTACCGTGACCGTCGAGCAAATCGAGCAAATCGGCTTTGATGAATTCCCACGCGCTTGGCGGCGGCATCAACTCGTAAGCTTGCTCTTCTTGACCTTCCACCGCTTGCGCATACTCGGGATGAATTGAGTTCGCAGCGAGCTCCCAAACGGCGTTTGCGCATACGACATCGATCGTCGATTCCATCATCGCTGCGTATCCGAGTTCGCGCTCGGCCTCAATCAAAGTCTCGGCGATTTCGTAATAGTTGAGCGTTTCGTTTTGTCGACGAATCAATCTCACCTCTACTCGTTTCGCATGATCATCGTCTTCTATGCTTTCCATCTTCGGCACGAATAACAACCCGGCGACCCCTGCTTCGTGAAATGGCAATCCCATGATGTACCTCGATCCGACGAGCGACGACGCCCTGGCGTACGCCACCTTCCCGTCGAACGATTTTGCCAACACTTTCAACCACGGCACCTCCTCCAATAAAATCGCCCGCACTACCGTCTCATTACGTTCGACAAACTCTAACACTTCGTGTCTCGAGCGCACCTCCTCCACCTCCTCGAATCGATTCTCTGGAACGTACTTCACCATCCAATTCGCCAACGCGTCGCCGTCGGTCGCGTCCCCTTCGAACATGTGCATCTCGTTACTTATCGCCAGCGCGATGAACCCGCACCCCGCCTTCCTCGCTCTCGCGCGCATCCCGTGTCGATCCGTTGGTTTCGAGAGCGCCTTCACCTCCGCGATTCTCGACACATCCGTCCCTTCGTGCGTCGCCTCCGCCACGACGACGTCTCGCAGTCGTCCCGCGCCGTCGATCGCCCGCGCGAACCGTCGCCACGACGCTTTCACGCTCGAGCCCTCGCAATACGACGACGTGTCTTCGGGAAACACACCGAGGACGTAATCTGCGCTGGCGCTCATGAGCTTCATCTCGATCTCGACGAATCGCACGCGCGCGACGGTTTTCGGCAGCGCCAGCGCGGTGTCGTTCGCGTCGCCTCCTATGGCGAACGCGTGCGCTCGAGGCGCGTCCGCGCGCGACGAGCGAACCATCAGCGCGCATGCGACCGCCAGCGCGCACGCGCGCGCGAGGCGACGACGTCTCATCGCTCGAGGCGCGGAATGCAGGTCGAACGCCAACCGGATTACCGTCGACGCCGGCGGATTACGGTTGGCGACGCGTCGTCGAAGTCGCGATGCGTTCGCTAGATATTGTATCCTCGTATTACATTCATGCGTGCATTCATTCACTCATTCATTCACTCACTCATCGCGCCGTTTCATCAATCATCCGTCGCGTCGCGTCGCCGCGCGACGGTCGCCGCCCTCACGCGCGCTTCTCCTTCGCCTTCGACGCCTCTCTCAACTCGCTCAGCTCGCTTCGCATCCCCAACCAAAACATCAGCGCTCCCACGAGGGCGATGTTCTTAAAAAACATAATCATTTCGATTCCCGCCGTCGCCTCGTCGCCCAGCACCGCGGCTTCGCTCGCGCTTCGCCAAAACGGATGCATCGCGAGCGACACGCTCAGCGTGAACAGAATCAACATCTTCGCCCCGAGCGCGTACCCGCACGCGAAGAGCGCGGATCCCGCGAGCTCCACGACCGTCGCCGCTCTCACCAGCGCGTGATCGCTCGGAAGCAGCGCGCACAGATCGACGCCGACGTTGGCGTTGATTGAAGATTTGAGCGACCGCAGCGCCGGCGTGACGGATTGGAAGAGCGCGGCGTCGGCGCCGTGCGCGCGAAGGGCGCGCCATTTCTCCAGGGCGCTGGCGAGGAAGATGAAAGAGAAGAGCGCGCGGCCGATGGCGGTGGTCGCGGCCATGGTCGCGTCGAGGAGTGACGCGGCGGTCGAAGCGAGCGCGCGAGCGCGTGATTCGACCGATTGGCGCGTTTGAAGCGTTGGATTGGACAAACAACAGTCGCGTGTGTTGGGTTATTAAAATCGTCTCGAGCGTGTCTTCGCTTGGTGCGACGCGATTTCGACGCCATGAATGTGCGCTCACGAAGAGCGGCGGACGCGGCGCTTGGACGGGGTCTTCTTCTCGTCTTCGGCCGGCGGCTCGTTTTCGTCGCCCTCGTTTTCGTCGTCGTCGTCCTCCTTGACGTCGTCGTCCTTCTTCTTCTTCGCGTCCTTGGCTTGTTGCGCCTTCTTCGACTTTTGCTCGTCGGTCGGGCGCATGGACTTGACGGCGATGAAGAGAATGATCAACGCGATGGGGAGAGTGACGAAAGTGAGGTAGTAGTGGAGGGCGTTGGTGGCAAAGTGCGACATGGCATCTTGCGCGAAGACGCCGACGGGGCCCGGGATTTTGTCGGCGATGGACTCGAAGAAACGGAGACCGATCGGAGCCGAGGGCTCGCGAGCGGCTTCGGCGTCAGCCTTGGCCTTCGCTTCTTGTTCGCGAGCTTCGACGGCAGAGTTCACCGCTTCAGCCTTGGCCTCAAACGCATCCTTACCGAAAGCCTTGACGGCGGCGATGTCTTCGTCGGCGACAATGTTGTCGAGCACTAAGCCCTTGGACATGGTCCAGACTTCGACACCAACGGCACCAATCTTACCGATGTTCGCCAATGGAGTCTTGTCTTCGTAGAACTTCGGGTTCGCGATTTGCTTCGGCTTCCATTCGCCCTTGTACTTCGGGTTGTCGATCATCGGCGCGTACCACTTGCCCTTGTACTCCGGGTTGGGCTTTTCCGGACGAGTCCACTCGCCGCAACCAGAAACTTCGGCGCACGCCGGGTTGGGCACCATCGGAGCTTCCCAGTCACCGTCTTCTTCGACGTCCCAGTCTTCGGGGATGACGGCTTCCTCGTCTTCGACTTGGGCCGGTTCGTCGTCGAGCCAGTCATCCGGCTTGACGGCGTCCATGTCCGGAATCATCGCCGGAGCGTCTTCGTCCCAGTCCGCCGGCTTCTTCGCCTTGGGATCCGGAATCTTGTCTTCATCGACCCAATCTTCGGGCTTCTTGTCATCGGGATCGTCAATCTCCTTGGGCGGGTTGAACGGCGGCTCAAAGTCCTCGAACAGAGAGCCCGTGCGTTCCTCCTTGCCGTCGATGGAGACGGTGTACGTGTTATCCTCGTTGACCTCCAAAGAGTAGAGATGCACCTTCTCGTCGACCGGCATGCGCGGTGGGTTCTTCAAGTGCTTCTCTTCGACTTCGCCGTCGAGCGGGGACTTGTGCTTGAAGATGACGTGCACCTTGTTCGTACCGCCGCACTTATCCGGACCAAACATCACCGTGTACGGCGTGTCTCCGTCGAACGAATCCGCGTCGTACTCGTCGGCGTTCAAGTACTTCAAGTACGCACCACCGCATTCCAACCCTTCTTCTTGGCGCGCTTCGAACTGAAGCGCGAAACCGTTGGACGGATCGAGCGGGGAAGACAACGCCTTGGACACGCCGTAGTGCTGCGCCTCCTTCGGAAGGTACAACCCGTAGTCATCCGTATCCTTCGCCTTCTTCGCGATCGCCTTACCTACATCGCGCGAAACCATCGATCGTTCGAGTCAGTCACGCATCGCGACGCGCGTTTCGTCCCATCCACCGCCGTCGTCCCCCCGTCGTCGATTCCCGTCCCGTCGCCGTCGCTCGCGCTCGCGCGATCTCGGATCTCCGTCTCGCCTCGCGCGTCCCCCTCCCGCCCCTCCGCGCGCGCCTCGACGCCCGCTCGACCCTCTCCCGCGCCTCCGCGCGTCTTCCCGCGCCCGCGCGTCCGTCCTCGCGCGCGCGTCCCGATCGTTCGCGCGTCATCCCTCGTCTTCTCCGCCATCGAATCTCGTCGAAGCCTTTCGTCCATCGCGATGGGCGTCTTCTTGCGCGATCGTCGCGTCGCGCGTCGCGCACCCGTGTACTTGGCCTCGCTCGAGCGCGTCCATCCCGCGAGCGCGCCGTCGTCGAACGTCTCCGCGAGCTTGAGCGCGCTCGCGGGCGCGCAGAGCGCGCCGAGGGCGACCGCGCACGCGACGCGCGTCGCGCGCGTCGGCATCGCGTCGTCGAGTGGCGACGCGCCAATCGGATCGCGCGGCGCGTGCGATCGCGCGCGTGCGGGCATACAGTGAGGCGATCGGACGCGCGGAGACAGAGCGATCGCGGGGCGCGCGTCTCGCCCGGGGAGGGTTTTTCGCCCGGCGAGGATTTTTCGCCCGGCGAGGGTTTTTTTTGTCGGGCGAGGGTGTTTTCGCGCGTCGCGACGGCGCGACGGCGACGCACCGCGGCGCGCGGCGCGCGAACGATGCGCGCGACGACGACGACGACGACGACGCGCGGCCGCGTCCGCGTCCGCGTCCGACCGCGCGGGCGGCGCGAGGACGCGCGGACGGCGCGAGGACGCGCGACGCGCGGCGACGGACGGGACGACGCGCGCGCGATCGATCGACGCGCGGTGACGGTCGCGAAGGCGGCGCTCGCGCTGGGGGAGGCGCTCGCGTTCCCGTGGCTCACGGAGGCGGCGACGCGGCCGCGCGCGAACGGGGACGAGGACGTGCGAACGGGGACGCGGGCGTGGTTCGCGTCGTTGCTGCCCGCGGAGCGCGACGCGAGGGCGATGGAGGAGGCGGTCGCGGCGCTGGCGCGCGGCGAGCGGGCGTTGGGGGAGAAAAATGCGAAAGCCGCGATCGAGGCGCTGTCGAAGATCGAGACGCTGGTGCCGCGGGAGTACAAGCTGAATCAACGCGCCGGGTTGCTGCTGAGCGAGGCGTACAAGCTCGCGGGCGATAACGCGAGGTATCTGGAGTATAAAAATCGCGTGTGGTGGTGGGGAAGGGGTTTGCGATGGCCGGGTTGGTACATAATCGCGTATCTGAGCGCTCGAAGCGCGTATTTCGACGCTAAAGAGGACGACGAGGCGGCGTTTTCGATGTCGGAAGCCGGCGTCGTCGCGCCGCTGTGGGTCGGTTTGCTGTTCCTGCTCGTGGAATACGGCTTGCCCGATTACTAGCGGATAGATTGCGGATAGATAGCGGATAGATAACGCGCGGTTAGTTGACGATTTGTTTGTTTCATCATTATTTGCGCGCATCATCGCGCATCATCATTTGCGCGCCGTCGTCCGCGAGCCTCGAGCGACGACTCTGCGCGAGCGCTCCGAGCGGTCGAGCATCTGGAAGACGTCACCGTCGCGCGCGCGACGTGCGTCGGCGTCCCGCGCGCGCGCGACGCATGCCGTGGCGCGGACGCGCGCGAGAGGCACGCGTACCTCGCGCGTTCGACGCGAACCGAAGCCTCAGACGCGGCGCGAACGGTGTCGACGACGCCGAGGACGATGCGCCTCGACAAACCAGGCACTCGCGCGCGACGACGTCGTACGTCGTCTCTTCGCCGCCGCGCGACGACGAAAGACTGAGCGATTTGTTCGCGGGCGCGACGTTCTACTTCGACGGGTACGTCCCCGAGGGCGCGAGCGTCGTGCGGACGCTCGCGGAGCGACACGGGGGGAGGGTGGCGCTGGTGTGGAGCAAGACGGCGAAGATTACGCACTACGTCGTCGAGGATTACGGATGCATGGACGAAATGGCGCGAGATAGACATAGAAGAGGCAAGAGTAAAGAAATGCGATGCGTGCGCTCGTCCTGGATCATGCGATCGATCGATGATGGGCGACTGGTTGAGGATTACGCCGCGCACGCGCCGAGAGGGACGCCGCGCGCGTCTCCGAAGAAATCGAAGCGAGAGGCGGCGCTGACGGAGATGGATTTGGTGGACCTCATCATCGACACCGCGTGGAACGGTACCGGTGGTGTGTCGACGCAGAAGGCGCTGCGCGAGACGTGGGTGATTCGCGTGATTTTTGACCGCGTCGTCAAGGTGATGCAGGACGGCAGGACGAAGGACGCCGACGTTCGATTGATTTCATTCAAGGCGTATAACGCGTTGAAACAAGTCGTTCACGAAAGGTGGATCGTGCCAGTGAGTGCATCGGAGGCGTTAGTTCACATCGAAGGCACAAAAAACATAGGTAAGCGAAACAATTTCGTCACTTCGCAATCGTCGCCGACGGATGCGGCGCAGGCGCTCGAGTGGATTATGGTGGATGAAAAGGGCGTCAACGTAACCGCGACGATGCACGACGTCCGTAGTGACGGTTGGGATCCGTCGTGGTTAACCGAGCGCGCTTCAGCGGACGCTTCAGTGGGAGTCGTGACGCGGCGCGCGAGTCGAGCCGCGGCGGCGTCGCAGGATGAGCAAGATTTGCGAACTTTGTCTCAATTGTCAAACATTGATCCGGAAGATTTGGAGGCGCTCGACCCTCAGACTAGATACGAGTGGTCTAAAGCGCGCGCGGATAGAGAGAATCAGCGCTTACAACATCGAAATGCGGCGAACTCTTCGGCGTTCCAGCTACTGAAGGCGTGCGGCTCGGGAAAAGCCGGAAAAGCCATCAAGACGAGGCGACCGGCGCCGGTCGCCGCGTCTTCGCCAGCGAAACGTCAAATGACTACGCGTAAAGGCGCGCAGCGCGCTGGCGTCAAGAAGAGTGCACAAATGCCGATCACGGCGTACGCCAGTCCTGTGAAGGAAAAAGGAGGACAAGAAGCGGCGCGACGTTCGTGCGTCGGCGAACCCGTCATGGCGAGCACATCCGTGCACACCGCAACTCTCTTGCATGCTCTAGAAAGAGTTCTCAGCGTCGACGCGCAATGTCCAGTCGACGACCGCGTTGATGTCGTCGCCGAAATCGTACGATTGCACATCGAAGAGCTCGCGCACGACGGACGCCGACAAGAAGTCAGAGCCGTGCGCTGCGGACTCGAAAATTTGTACAGCGATCATCCGAGCTGGGTCGCGGCGCGCGCGAACATCTTGACCGCGACGGCATCATTAGCGAAACAATAGAAGTAATCGGTGTAGAAAACAGTAGCGAGCAGTAACGAAAAACAGTAGCGAGCAGTGACGAAGAGGGTCGTCTACGCCGCCGCTTGGTCGGCGCTCGGATCCCACAAAATTTCCACCAGGACCTCGTTCGTTCTCATGATGCCGGGCGTCCACGGCGGATTATATCCCGCGTACTGCACGACGGTTTTCTCTCCGTGCGCCAGCTGAACGCCCGCAGCCTTCAACGCTTTCTTTAACGCCTCCGTCTGCGCTTCGATCTCTTCCTTCCGCATCCTTCCAGAAAATCTTCGCGCCGCCATCGTCCTCGCCGGCACGTCCTTCACCGCCACCTCGGGATCGAGCGCCCTCGGCGCTTGCGCCGCGCCCTCCGGAAACTTACTCTTCGGCAGCACGAACTGCATCACGTATCGCGTCGCCGCCGTCGCGTCCGGCGTCATGAACACCGGCGCCGTCATCGCGATCTTCTCGTCCCGCGCGTTCCTCGGCTTCGACAGCACGCCGATGTACTTTGCGAGTCGCATGAAAGATTTGCCCTGCTCGTCGCGCTCGCGCGGGTCGTACGTCGTCTCGATCACGCAGCACGCCTCGTACGTTCGCACCTCGTACCCATCGCACGCGCGCGCGACGTCGTACCGCGGTTGCTCCTCGGAGATCCGTCCGAGCGCGCTCCCCATGGTCGACGAGTGACGTCGCGGCGACGACGTCGCGACACGCCGCCGCGATGGCGACGACGGCGCGCGCGCAACGCGCGGTCGGGAAGCGCGCGGTCGCGCGCGGTCGAGACGCGCGACGCGCGCGCGCGACGACGGCGCGCGCGACGACGGCGAGCGCGACGCGCACGCGACGCGCGATGCTCGCGGTGCCGCCCGCGGTGCTCGCGGCGGCGCTGGCGATCGCGCCGACGCCGCGCGCGCGCGCCGAGGGGAAGCAAGATCGAGGGTGCGAGACGTGCAGCGATTCGAACTCGGCGATGAACGACGGCGACAAGGTGTTCGTCGTCTCGGCGAGCGGGCTGAGGTACTTGGACCTGAAGGTGGGCGACGGCGCGGAGGCGGCGCCGGGAAAACGAGCGGTGATCGATTGGGTCGGGTACACGGCTGGATATCAGGCGAAGAAGATCGAGTCGACGAGGGAGACGGACGAACCGTTCGTGTTCACGATCGGAGGCGGTGAGGCGATTCCTGGGTTTGAAGAAGCCGTCGCGGGGATGAAAGTCGGAGGCGTTCGAAGAATTGAAATTCCGGGCGAGTTGGAGGAAAAACTCGGATATTCGCGCGATAAGGCGCTGAGATATAACGTCGGCCCGAAGCCGACGTCTTTCGGAGGTCAGCGCACGTTGGATTTTGTTTTAGACAATCAAACGTTGCGAGACTTTAACCGCACGCTGTTGTTTGATATTCGTCTCTCCGCGTTGCGGTGAAAAGTTTCTTGAATTTTTTGTGATACTATTACAACCGATTTTGACGACGCGCCCCGATAGATGTCAAAAGAACAGCGCGCGCGCGAGCGACACCGCGGCGTTGGCTAAGAGAACTGATATTCCCGCGACGAGCGCGAGAAACATCGCGACGTATCTGCGATGCGGCTTCGGCTTCAGCTCGTCGGAATCGGGCACAACGGCGCGCCACATTCGATCATCCAGATAGCTCGTGCCTTCGCTCACAGTTTTCTCCAACTCCACCGTTTGCCAATGCATCCCACGCGCGGGATCCCACACGAGTTCAGTTCGCATGCCGCCCGACGGTGTCACCGATCCCGCGACGCTGAGCGTCACGTTTTCGCACTGCGATCGTCCGAGCGCCTCCACGATGACGTCGGCGACGTCATTTCTTGAAACCTTCCCCGCGTGTACGTGAGCGTCACCGCTCCCGAGCAGCACACGTCGGTTTCCAGTCTCATCTTTCGCGCACTCCTCGTCGTCGCTCAGATTCCCCGGCCTCACGATGACGTACTTCATCCCGTTCTTCGCCTCTCTGCAAATCTTACGAATCGCAATCTCCCCCGCGAGCTGCCACTGAATCGTCATGCTCAGCACGACATTCAACAAAACAGCGATCCAATCGAACGCGGGATATCCCACCGACATCCCAGTCACCCTGACGAACCGCGCGCACCCCGCATCCGCCGCGCATCGCGCCAGCGTCTCCACCGCGCCGTAGTTGACGTTGCGCGGGTGCGCCGCCTCTCGCTCCGGCGACCCATCGACCGCGAGAACGTCGCTCAACCTCGCTATGCGCTGCGCGCCGAAGCACGCGATCACGGCGGAGGTGCCCTCGCACGCGCGCGCGCAATCCTCCGCGCGCGTCGCGTCGCCCTGGATGACTTGAACGCCCGCCATGGAAGCCAACTTCTTCGCGCCCTCAGACGACGCGTCGCGCGCCATCACGCGCACGCCGCCGCCGCCGCGCTCGATCAAGCGCTCCACCACGCGCGCGCCGACTCGACCGGTGCCGCCGACGACGAGCGTGAGCGGCGCGACCGGCGTCATCGCGAGTCAAAGCGCGAGCGAGTGACGGCGCGTCAGACCGCGACGCGAGCGCGAGCGTGTCCACCGAAACGCGCCGAGGCGAGAGCAGACGAAAGATGTCGTCCGCGGGCATGCCTTACGGGCTGCAGGCCATGTTGAAGGTGCGGGAGACGCGCGCGCGATCGCGTCAACGTCCGCCGCGATGGCGATGCGATGGCGTGATGATTAAGACGCGAGCGTCGCGCGACGCGCGCGCGGGACGGGCGCGCGCGACGTCGAAACGGTCGCGATCGATGTTTTGACGACGTCGCGACGTCGCGAACGTCGTTGGCGATGCGGCGCGTTGGTGACGATCGAAGATCATCAATCGCGCGTCGCGCGCGCGAAGACCCAGAGTCAACGAGACTGACTGACGGACGAACGAACGAACGTAGGATGGACATAAACACCTGAGTGGACTCGATGAGGCGGTGATACGAAACATTGAAGCGTGTAAACAGTTGTCGAAGATCACGCGGACGTCCCTTGGGCCGAATGGCATGAATAAGATGGTCATCAACCACTTGGAACGTTTATTCGTGACGAGCGACGCGGCGGTGATCGTGCGAGAGTTGGAGGTGGCGCACCCGGCGGCGAGGTTGATTGTGATGGCGGCGCAATCGCAAGAGAGAGAGATGGGCGACGGAACGAATTTTGTGGTGAGTTTTGGGGGTGAGCTGTTGGGATTGGCGGAGGAGCTGGTGCGCGAGGGGTTGCACCCGAGCGAAATCATCGAAGGATACGAAAAGGCGGCGGCGAAGGCGTTGGAGTGGATGCAAGAGCTCGTGATTCCGGGCAGTGAAGTTTTGGACGTGCGTGATGTGAAGGCGACGGCGGGTCGAATCAAGGGCACGCTTAGCTCAAAGCAGCACGGGTTCGAGGACAAGTTGTCCATGGTCGTGGCCGAGGCGAGCGTCGACGTGTTGCCCAAGAATCCTTTGAATTTCAACGTCGACAACGTTCGCACGACGAAGATTCCGGGGAGTTCTTTATCCGATTGCACCGTCGTTCAAGGTATGGTCATTCGACGAGGCGTTGAAGGGACGATTCGATCGCAGAAGAACGCCAAGGTGGCGGTGTTCGGATGCGCTGTCGACACGTCGACGACGGAAACCAAGGGGACAGTTTTAATTTCATCAGCGAGCGAACTCGAGGCGTACAGCAAGGGCGAGGAGGCGAAGATGGAAGAGTACATTAAAAACATCGCCGACAGCGGTGCTAAAGTGATCGTTTCCGGTCAGTCGTTCGGGGAAATGGCCATTCACTTCATCGAAAGATACGGTTTGATGGCAATCAAAATTCCGTCCAAGTTTGAACTTCGACGCTTTTGCCGCGCGACGAACGCGCGAGGTTTAGTCAAACTCGATCGCCCGGAGGCAGATGAGCTCGGGTTCGCGTCTAGCATCGAAGTTCGAGAAATCGGTGGCACGCAATGCATCGTGTTGTCCCAAGATGATCACACGTCTCGCGTCGCCACCGTCATTCTGCGTGGTTCAACGGAGAGCGCTCTCGACGACATGGAACGCGCCGTGGACGACGGCGTCAACGCATTCAAAGCGCTCACGAAAGACTCGCGCACGCTTCCTGCGGGAGGTGCAACGGAAATCGAACTCGCACACAGGCTCGCCGCGTACGGCCGCAAACAAACTGGATTAGATCAGTACGCCATTCAAAAGTTTGCGCAGGCGCTCGAAATCGTTCCCAGAACGCTCGCCGAAAACGCCGGCGCGAACGCTACGGACAGCGTCTACAACCTCTACGCCGCGCATGCAAATGGCGAGGTAAACGCCGGGATCGATATCACTGGCGACAACTCTTACGTCGATCTCGGCGCCACGCAAGGCATTTACGACGTGTTCCTCGTCAAGTACTGGGCGCTCAAGTACGCCGTCGACGCCGTGTGCACGGTGCTTCGCGTCGACACCATCATCATGTCCAAGTTCGCGGGCGCCGGCGGCGGCGCCGCCCCTCCAGGCGGTGAAGAAGACTAATACGCGACGTCACAAAATCACCGAATCGCCGCGTTCCGCGCGCGCGATCGACGTTCATTAGAGGATTGTTACGCAGGGCGATTTGCCGACTCACCGACTCCCAACTAACGAACTCGCGTCACTTCCCGTCGACGGCATGCGCGCCGCCGTCTCCCTCGCGCGCGCCGCTCTCGCGCCATCGACGTCCGCGCGCGCGCGCGACCGTTCGCGACGCGCCGCCGTCCCGCGCGCGGGCTCCGACGCGTCGTCGTCGTCGTCTTCGTCGTCGAACGACGTTCGCCTTCGCCTCGACCCCGAACCCGATTCCGCGCTCGGTGCGCACGGCCTCGGCACGCACAAGATCCATCGCGGACGAAGAATACTAGCGTTCGAACCCGCGCGCAAGTTCGTGTGGTTTTTAGCGCTGAGAGACGAGGAGGAATGGCGGGACTGGTGCGCGAATTCGAGACGCGGGGCGGTGTTCATTCCTCGCGACCCCGCGGCGGCGTACGCGGACGACGGATGGTGCGGTTGGGACGATTGGCTCGGGCTGACGGTGGATTTCGAAACGGCGCGAGCGTGGGCGAGAGAACAAGGGTTCGAGAGTCAACAGGATTGGTGGTCGAAGACGGCGGCGCTGCCGCATAGAATTCCCGAACGTCCCGCGCAGTTCTTTCGGAACAAGGGGTGGTCTGGATACGTCGATTTTTTGGGGTTGGACGCCGAGGATGATGATAACGAAGGACAGAACGCGAACGTCGACGAGCGATGAGCGTTTCGAATCGTTGGGCGGTTTATTCTTTCGTCTGCGCTCGCGCCGCGGCCGTTTTAACTTAATTTACATTTATGCGTCATCAGCTGAGGTTGCTAATCAATGTGAGCGAAAACGCACGCCATAAATATGCCATAAAGGTGACATCCCCGTTGTACTCCTCCGACGTGGCGCCGAACGCGCGAGTGAGCCTCGCGCGTGACTCCACGAGCGCCGCTCGACAAGAATCGAGCTCTGGTCTCGCGACATCGAACGAGAGCAACACCACTCCAGCGTCCCTAGACACGTTCCAAAACGCGCTCGGGTGATAATCGTTCACGACGTGCACAGAACCCACCTCGAGCGCGCGCGTTTCGTCCCCCGAACGCAACCCAGCGGCTTTGCCGTGCAATCCCGCGTCTCGGGCCAACACCACGTGCGCGCGCCAGTACCCGTCCGAGAGCCCCGTCGTCACGCGTCCCGTCGCGCTCGACGCCCCGCCCGCCCCAGGACTCAGCACCCAAATCTTTCCATTGAATCCACCCACCGACGCCACGACCGCGGACGTGCTCGGAAAGCACCTCGCCGCCAAGCGACTCGGCGCGTCGAGCGTCGCGTCGTGTAACGGAATCGTCCCCCATCCCGCGTCCCGCATCTTCTCGCTCGGCTGCCGCGCGTCCGCGACGTCTCCACCGACCCCACTCAACTCACCCTTCCCCTCGCACGCTCCTCGCACGAACGACGCTAACTCTCTCGCGAACGCCGGCGCGTTGTCCCGAACCGCCTCCGCGAACGTCGCCGTCGTCTCCCTCTCGAACGCCCCATCGCCTCGTTTCCGTCGGTACCGTCCCAGCGCGAGTCCATAAAACGCAAACACCGGCCGTCCGCACCACGCGCGCCAGTACGGGAGCACCAGCGCGCTGACGCACAGCGCGCACGCCGTCCCGATGTGTCCCTTTCGTTCGTATCCTCGCGCCGACAGCGTCAGGACGAGCGCACCGTACGGCGCCGCGAACGCCATCCATCGCGCGTGGTCTCCGAGCGCTCGAGTCCTCGGTCGTCGTCGCGCCGCGCGCTCGCGCGCCATCGCGTCGTCCCGAAATGCGGAAAATTACATTCATTAATCTTCGCGCGCGCGCGCGTCACTCGGCGACGCGCGGACGCGCGGACGCGACGATGGCGCGGCGCGCGGACGTCGACGCCCTCATCGCCGGCTTCGAGCGGTGCGCGAGCACCGCGCCGCTGTTCGCCGAGGACTCGAGCAGCGACGAGCGCGCGAGCGCGCGACGGCTCGAGGACGCGCGCGACGACGCGCGCGACCGGAGCGCGTCCGACAGCGATTGGTCCGACGCGGAGCTGCGCGAGAGCGATGGGGCGGCGTTCGATGAAAAACCGCCGAGCGCGGCGCAGGGGGGCGGACGGCCGTGGGCGCACGCGGCGAGGGCGCGAAGACGCGCGCGAAGGGCGGCGAGGGCGGAGGCGAAGGCGAACGACGCGAGCGCGGAGGAAGGAGACGAAATGATGGTTGGATCGGGAGTGTTCATCGGTGATTTGCACGCGGACGCGACGCTGGAGATATTGAGACATCTGACGCCTCGAGACGTGGCGAGGGTGGCGGCGACGAGGAAGAAGGAACGAAATATGTTGGTGGGGAAGACGAGCGAAATCGCGGAGGCGGCGTGGGGACGGGTGAAGCTGCGTAAGGGTGAGAGCGCGAGTAAGGCGCTGGCGACGCTTCGGTGCGTGGCCAAGGATACTTTAAAGGAGCTGGATGTGAGTTCGGTGCGTGGTATGCGTAAGGCGGAATTGTTGGCGACGATGGAGGCGTGCGAGGCGTTGCGAGAGTTTCGCGCCGTGGATATGGGTGAGATGGGTAAACTCACGACAAAGGACGTCCGCGCGTACGCGAGAGCCATCGGGACGCGATTGCGAAAGATAACGTGCGATTTGGGACATAAAATTTTGTATGACCCGATAAGGCGCGATCCCACGGCCAAGTACGTCGACGTTTATGACGATAACGTGCAGGATTTGGTGGAAACGTTGGCCATCCCGCAACTTCACGTTCGGCGTCTGAAATTGCATAGCTCGGATCCAGGGAGCGTTCGAGCGGCGGCGGTGGCGGCAGCATCCAATGGACCGAATAAAGTGGAGTCGTTCGATGCGAGCTGGAGCTTGAGAATTTCAAACGAAGGCGCTCGCGCGGTTGCAGAGGTGCTTGCTCAAGGTTGGGATTTGAAGCGTCTCGCGTTACGCAAAGTGAACGTCTCCGATGACGGCGCGGTGAGCTTGGCTGAGGCCATCAAGGCATCGGCGGAAAGTGGCACAAGTAAACTTCGATGGCTCGATCTCGGATCAAACGACGTACGAAGCCGAGGTGCGGTGGCAATTGGCGAGGCGCTCGAGCATCCGGGCGTGAATATTACTCGCTTGACGCTTCGGGGCAACGGCATATGCTCTGAGGGTATGGATGCACTCGGCAAAGGTATCTCGATGTCGAGCACGCTTCGTCGCATTGATCTTGCACACAACGGTTTCGGAGATCGAGGTGCGATCGCGTTCGCAGACGCGCTCTCGCGTGGCACGGCGCCGAATCTCCGAGTCCTTCTCCTCGGCTTTAATTCAATCGGCCCGGATGGTATGCGTGCTTTGATGCAAGCGTTGATGCATACGGACGTGGAGCACTTGGACGTGGGATGTAACGTTATTGGAGCGTCGGGTGCGAAAGCTATCGCCGAAATGATCAACTCGACGCGTCTTAAAAGTCTCAATCTTGCGTGCAACAACATTGGCTTGCGAGGCGAGCGTTCGGGCCTCACTGCTTTGGCGAAGGCTTTGGAGAAGAACAAAACGCTCGAGATTTTGAATTTACGCGGAAATGCGCTGCACACAAATTGCGCTCAAGATATTGCGGACGTCTTGTTAGAAGAGACGGCGCTAATTCAGCTCAACGTCGGATACAACGAGCTGTACGACAATGGCGCATGGGAAATCGCAGAGGCGCTCGAGGAAAACACCACGCTTCTTGGCTTGGATTTTCAGCGCAACGAAGTCACTGACGCTGGCGCGAGTAACATTGCCAAGACATTGGCAGTAAATTCTATCATTCAGGAAATCGATTTGCGAAGTAACATGATCAGCTCCGAGGGCGTCGCGAAACTTCAGCCGTACGGGTTGAAGACGAATACTCGCTGGCAACTCGAGCCTCCGAAGTACAAGGAGAAGCCGAAACCGCGTTTTTCCGCTCGGAAGCCAAAGGCAAATAAGTAGAGACTCGAAAGAGTTTGCATCACAATAGTACAGTATTAAGCGTGTTGTTTTACATTTTCGTTTGCTAATCTTTCTTTGAGTGCCGTTCGTTGAACGAGACGTCGCGGTGAACTTCTTCCTTGCGCGACGAGTTATCTCTAAGCCATTCACGGAGATTATCGAATTCACCTCGGAACGAAATCTGTGGATGCTTGGCTAATATATCCAACATAAGGTATGGCATCGCAAGATCGGATATGGCCTTTTGAGATGGGACCGAATTGAGCGCCAACGCCAGTGTGCACCCGATGACGGCGCGCGTGATGCCCTCAGATTCGGCGCCGAAATCTTTCAAGGCGTTCTTCAAGACTCTTAGCGAAGATTCGCCTTGGTTGGTCTTAACTAACATGAATGCCACCTTAGCGCGATGATTCTCCTTGACGAGCGCCCAAATAGCTGTGGCGCCCCACTGTTGCAACTCAATGTTGCTGGAAGACTTCGACATGGCGTCTAAGATGGCCTTGAACATGTCGCCACTGATAACAGATGCGTCCGACTGGCAGCGTTTGAGTGTCAAGTTACTCGACGTAAGCATGTGAATTAGCGCGCAGGCACCAGTACAGAAAGTCGCATCACCAATAGTGATAGCGTGCGCCAAAGCAGCAAGGCCTCCATTCAGCACGATTGCGATGCCAACGGTTGGTTCCTCGTAGAACATGTTTGCGAGAGCTTCAGAGGCTTCAACGTGCATTCTGCTGTCACGTGCTTTCAAAACCGAAATAGCTTCGTTTATGGTCCACTCATGTTTACTGCGTTCCTTCACTTCTCCAAAACTGGGTTGCTTACTACGAAGATGCGAAGACTTTCCTTCCCCACTTTGATGCGGGTTCTCTCCAGAGAAGTTACGCTGCAGCGCGCTCATTTGCTTCCCATCATCAACCTCATCTTGCTTAGCCGACTTTGACTCCGCACCTCGGGTGTCAAAAGCATCCAAACCAGACTGAGAATGAATAGCTTGAAGCGATGAATTTGCGTCATTGAGGCTAGAGCGTTGACGCTCGTCTTGCCCTTGATTTTGCGCACTCGTCCTCGCTTTTGGCGCCGTCTCGGCGCGATCTGGTCTAGAGCGTTGACGTTCGTCTTGCCCTTGATTTTGCGCACTCGTCCTCACTTTTGGCGCCGTCTCAGCGCGATCTGGTCTAGATCGTTGACGTTCGTCTTCCTCTTGATTTTGCGCACTCGTCCTCACTTTTGGCGCCGTCTCAGCGCGATCTGGTCTAGATCGTTGACGTTCGTCTTCCTCTTGATTTTGCGCACTCGTCCTCACTTTTGGCGCCGGCGTCAACGCGCTTTCGTCCTCTGAGGCTTGTGCAAATAACTTTTGCGCCTTAATATGATCGTTTGAAAGTTGAGAATCCTCTTGCGTCCCGGATTCGAGCGCACTTTCCGCGGCGTTTCGCTCCGTCCGGGATACGGGGTTACTTCGAGAGGTAGATTTCGCACCGCCTCTATCGCCTCTGATCCAATCACGCAACGAACCAAACTCACCGTGAAAGGAAATGCCTTGATTTTCGCTGAGTGCTTTTCGCACATCGCTGCGCAACCCACGTTCAACCAGTTGGTCTTGAATCTCTTTGTTGTCTTTTGCAAGGGAAAGAATGCATCCGAGAAACTTGCGAATGGTCGACACATACTGGTTAGATCCAACGTCAGCGCGCGCCTGGCTCAACCCTTCTTTGAGGAAATCCATGACTTGCGGGCCGCAATCCATGACATTCTGTTGCGCAAATTTACCACCAACACCGGTGTACGCCCAGAGAGCGTGCGCTGCTTCAGCTTTCATCTCCAGATCATCTGAGTGACGCACCACTGCGTCCATGATTGCAGACGGCAAGATCTTGAAACGCACTTGTTTCATCAGTCGCATCATCGTGCTTGGATCCGTAAGCAAGGCGCGCAAGACACGCATACACGCATACATCATGTCGGGATTGTACAAATAGTAACGCAAGCAGTCCACCGCCGTGCGAGGACCACCGCACGTGAGAACAAGGTATGCACATCCCTTCTCCGTGATCCGCGCCAATGCGAGCAGGGAGCGGTAAGCGATTTCTTCGCTTTCCGCCTTCGACACGCCAGCAACCGAGCCTGGAGGATTAAGAGCAATCTTGCATAGCATCATAATCACTCTTTTCTTCGCGAAATAAATGCCTTCCTTCGTGATTCCACGCGCCGCCATGTGTGAGCGCAGAGCTGACGCTCTCTGCTGCTGTTCAATAACTTTCTTCTCGCGATCATCCTTCGGTTTCTTCGACTGTTTATCGTTCGACTCATTAGCATCACGTCCTCCTGGAGTTCGTGCTTTCGGTGTTTCATCGTCGGGAGCGAAAGATGGCGACTCGTATTCTTCTTTGATCCAATCTTTGAGGGACGAAAACTCGCCGGCAAACGAAAGTGAAGGATTTTCGGTAAGTGTCTTGCGAATCATCGCGCGATAACCCTCATTTACCAAGAAGTTTTGCATGGTCTTGTTGCCGTTCGCAAGTGATAAGAGCATACCCACAATTTTGTGACGGTACTTGGCGTTCGGATCCTTTTCTTTGATCTTCAGATCGTTGAGTGATGTCTTAACGTAACGCAAAAATCCGGAGCTCTTGCAACGTTCTTGAGCAAGCTTTCCTCCCAACGTATTCGATGCCCACAAGGCATGAGCCCCTTCGCCAACGATGTCAATTTCGCCGGCATGAAGACCAGTCGCGTGCGAAATGGCGTTGGGAAGCAATCTGAAGCGCTGTTGCTTTTTGATGTGCATCATCGTGGACATATTGCTCTCCAGTGCTCGCATCAACTTGAAAGCCGCGACGACGACGTCGGGATTCGTTTCGTAGAGCTTCAAGCAGTCGAAAGCGCATCGATTGCCTCCAAGAGTGAGAATCATAAAAGCACTGCTCTTGTGCGCGAGACGCGCTAGTCCCTCGATGCAACGTTGGGCGATCGCTTCCGAGTCCTCCTTTGTCATTCCTTGGGCGACACCAGGAGGCTTGATCGCCATACAAATCATCGACGACACCGCGCGCTTTCGAGCGTCGTATGTGCTCATCATTGACCGCTGACGCATCACCGCAGCTTTAGCTCCGCTGCGGGCGACGACACGTACCTCCTCGACTCTATCTGGCCCCTGAGGCCCCTGAGTCGGCGGTGCGCGCAAAGCCCGCGCAGGCGCCGCCGGTCGAGGCTTGTGGCTCCGCGTACGATCTTGCGTCGCCTCTTCTGTCGTGTTTGTGATGCGACGCGCTTTTGTTTCGTCATCCAACTCCGCCGCGCGTCGCTGGTTGATTGAAAATTGCGACTTCGTCGCGTGTCTTCCCTCAAGCCACTCGAGCGCCAAGTGCAAGTCATTCACCCTGATCGCGTCCAAAGCCATCTCCCCATCCTCATACGAGTACCCCAGCATCACCAGCTGCGCGATCACCGTCACTCGACTCGCCAATTCCGGTGCAATCTTCACCGGCAACGACATCGCCACCGGCATGTCGAAGCCCTCCTGCTCGTATCGCACGCGCGCCACCTCGCCCTGCAACTGCCGAAACGCCGACGACAAATCAGCCACGCGCTGTTGCGCCTGTCTCAGCTCCTCTCGCTCGCGTTCGATGATTTCATTCGTCCCTTCCGCCGGTCGCTCTTGCAGCTCCTTCACCGTCGCCTTCAAGTTGGCCACCTCTTGTTCGCTCAGCGACAGCGCCGTGAGCGCGTTGCGCATGGCGCTCGACGCCTGCGCCAGCATCTGCTGACTCGACGCCGTCTTCGCTCGCAGCGCCTGCTGCGCCGCTTCGATCGCTCGATCAAACTCGTGCTTCGGCACCATTCCATCCACGACCTCGACGTCCATGGACAGCGTGTTACTCCCTCCCACCGTCGGCGACCGATCGTCTCGCGCGACCTCCGCCATGATCGCCGCAATTCGTTTTCACGCGTCGCGTTTCTCCGCCGTCGTCGCGTTCGATCGCGCGCGCGCCGCTTTTCTTCGCGTCGATCGCGCGTCGCGGACGTCCGTCGCCGTCGTCGCGCGCCGTGCGTCGTCGAATGCGGCACAATTCAATTCGACGAGGTGTTGTCCCGGTGGCTCGAACAATCATCGCGGCCGCACACGCGCGCGCGCGACGTGCGCGAGCGCGAGCGAGGGGAAAACGCGCGGAAAAGATGAACGCCGAGGCGCGACAGACGCTGCACGCGCTCATGAGCGCGGCTGAAAACCGCACGTGTGCGGATTGCGCGACGCACAACCCAGACTGGGCGAGCGTGAACCACGGGATATTCCTCTGCCTGAACTGCAGCGGCGTCCATCGATCGCTGGGCGTGCACGTGAGCTTCGTGCGGTCGGCGACGATGGACTCTTGGAGCGCGGAACAGTTGGCGTCGATGCGGTGCTCGAGTAACGAGAAGATGAATGCGTTTTTGGAAAAGTATGGGACGGCGCGCGGGACGAGCGCGCGGGTGAAATACGAGAGCGCGGCGGCGCAGGCGTGGCGGGAAAAGGTGCGATGTGCGGTGCAGGGGAAGGAGTGGAAAAAGCCAAAGGGGCTGAAGAGCGGTGGAGGCTCGGGGGAGGGGAGAGAGGGGGGTAGAAAGCCGAGCGGGAGCGGGTCGTCGGAGTTGTTTCAATTTGAGGATACAAACGAGAGGAAGAAGAGCTCGGGGAAGACGAACGCGAAGGGTGGGTACGACTTATCCACCGGACAAGGGTCATTGGTGAGCAAGCGGTACGTGCATCACGACGACGGGTGGGTGCCGCCACCGCCGCCGTTACCGAAAGGCGCGAAGGCAGGGGAGTTTTTACACGGATTGACGCCGCACGAGTGGGTGGCGTTTCTGAAAAAGTGTGCGAGTCAAGACGATCGAACGTATCACTTGAAGAACATGACGGAAGAAGAGCGCGCACAAGTCGTTGCGGCGATGTCTGGTCAACCCATTCCGCCGCGCTCTGGGAAGAAGCACGTGCCAAAAATGACGAGCGACGCGGCGACAAATTCTTCCGCGAGTGATTTGAAGACGTTGAATCCATTCGATGGTTTCGGTAGTAGTAGTGGTGGGGATGATTTTTTCGACGATAGCGGAGCGGCGAGAAAGGAAAAGAAGTCGAAGAAGGAGAAGAAGGAAAAAAAGGAGAAGAAGGAAAAGTCATCGGCGAACGACAATGAGACGGAGCTTGAGCGACGCATGCGAGAAGCGGGCGAGGCGGCGAAAGCTTTAGCGCGCGAACGCATGCTTGCGAACCCGAACCGCGCGCAAGAAGATGCTTCTTCGTCTGTGTACGCCGTGCCACAGAAGAAGAAACCATCTTATTCACCAAAGCAATCGTATTTTCACGGAAGCTCAAATCTCGGCTCTGGTGCGTCTTCGCGGTACGCCGGCTTCGGGAACACGTCTTCGAATCCGAAGGCTCAGGATTGGCAAGACAAGGTAAAGGTTGGGATGGAGTCTGCTAAAGGCTGGTTGTCTGGGACACTAAAGGGTATCGCGGCCAAGCTTGACAATACTGCCAGCGCGCAGCGTACAGCGCCGCCACCGTCTTACAATCAGACGCCCGGCCACTATCAACCGGCAGGACGCCCACCAGAAGTGGCGTCGTACGAGCCACCGCAGGTGCAATCGTACACTCGTCCGCCGAGACCGTCCCCGAAAGCAAAAGCCGAAAAGTTCTACAGTTCGTCGGATTCTGACAGTAGTGAAGATGAAGACACCCCAGAGAAGCTCGCGTCCGACTTTTCAAATTTGATGGATAAGTGAATGTTTGTATTGCTATCAACTATTGTCTATCGTCTAGGTCTCGTTAAAACCCCGCCCTGAACGATCGCTCGCAACAACGCACGAGATGGTACATCGGACATGTGATAGTGGGGGAAACCGCCGCTTGTCGAGACTCTAAAATGCTCTGAGACGAGCGCTTCGGGAATTTTCACTTTCGGCCACCATGCGGAGGTATCGAATTCTCCGTAATGCGCTGGGAACTGGTCAAGTAGGAACTCGTCAGGAATGTTCGACAACAAGAGCATATCTTCGAGGAAGTAGATGAGGATTTCGCCAGCCAAGTTGAGCGCGATCCAAACGCTCAAGCCTATGGCGATGCGCTTTACCCATTTCATACGCCAACCGGTGCCTTGCATCAAGTAAGCCTCGACTTTATTCATCACTCGAAAATAAATGATCATATCCCCTCGCTCGTTTGTCCCTGGTTTGTGGAAACCTTCGCCTTTTATGACTTTCTCCTCTCCTTTGCGAATCGTGTGCGAATTCGGTTTGACTGCGAGCTTAATTTCCCTGCCGCTGATGCTGCGGGTAGTGATGACGCATCCGTTCACCGCTTGCCGTGGCTCGAGCGCGACCCACGTGGCGATGTCAGAGCCATCGTTAACGCGATCAAACCTCGCGTGCGGTCGTTCGCGAATGACAAACATCACGGACTGCAAATCGTTCCCGCTCGGCGTGAACTTCAACTCAAACCCCTCTCGCCAACCCCTGTGCACTCGCACGGTGAAAACGTGACTCTTCTGCACCACCTTACGCGTTCGTTCATCTACCCCAAGCACCATAACCCCCTCTCGTCGCACACATCCACTGTACAACTCTTCTAAATCGCACCACAATTCCCGCACCACGCACTCTCGAATCCCGAGCGCCTCGCAATACATCATCCTCGCTTGCTCCGCCTCAAAGTGATCATACACCCCCGGCTCCTCAAACATCTTCATCCCGATGTCATCGTACTCTTTCCTTTGTTCAGGATCAGAAAGCACGCTATACGCGTGTCCAATCTCTTGGAATCGCATCTTCGCCGCCTCCTTCGCCGCGTCGTCGCCCGACACCTTGTCCGGGTGGTTCAATTTCGCCAACTTGTGATACGCCTTGCGCACGTCCGCGCCCGTGATTTTCGGCGACTTCTCCAGCCCGAGCACTTCGTAAAGCTCTCGTTTCGGCGCAGACGTCGTCGCGGACGCATCCGCGCCATCCTCGCGTCGTCCGCGCGCCATTTCGTTTGCCAGTTTCACCGAGTGCGCGGTCGAGGGCGTCGGTCCCGAGGCGGTTTCGCCGCGCCGCGCGCCTCGCGCGCGGCGCCGAGCGACGCGCGCGCGCGTGCGACCGCGCGCGTCGCTCGCGGCGAGATCAACGTCGACGCGTCGCGCTGTGCGTCCTCAAAGGCTCTCCGACGCGACGCGAGAGACATCGTCTTCGTCTTCATCATCGTTCATCGTCGTCATCGTGCGACGCGCGCGTCGATCGCGGCTCGACCCAGCGACGCGACGCGCGATGTCGCGCGCAAAGTTCGCGTTTCGCCGGCGACACAGCCGCTTCGTCCTCGATGAGCTGTACTCGGACGACGACGGTAGCGATGACGAGTTTTCGCAATTCCCAGACGGATTGCCACCGCCGCAGGCGCACGCGGCGGCGCACGCGGGCGTGGATCACGTGCGGATATCGTTTTTGGAAGCGCGGGCGTTCGGCGATCGCGCCAAGGGAGCGATGGCGGAGGGAGCGTATCTAGGGATGAGGAACGCGATATTGGAACGATGGGCGATCGACGGCGCGTGCGGGACGGCGCTCGAGGAAAAAGACGTCGCGCGGGCGCTCGGGGCGCGCGAGGCGGACGACGTGGCGTATGCGGTGGATTTGTTTCGGTGGTTGGAGGAGAACGGGGGGATAAACTATGGGATCTTCAAGGAGGCGGCGAAACGCGAGAGCGACGCCGAGACGAAGGCGGACGCGGACGCGAAGGATGGGGACGCGCCGACAGAGGCGCGGGTGACGAAAGCGTTGATTGCGGTGCTTAGATCGGCGGATTTAACGGTGGATACCGAGAAGGCGATTCGTCACAAGCTCGAGGCGCGCATGGGTGTTGGATTGAAGGAGTTTAAACCAGTCATTCGCGAGACGATTGAAAAGTTTTTGGCCAATCCGAGCGAATTCGCGGACGTCGAGGACGACGCCGATGACGCCGGAGAGACGATTACGATGGCTGAGATTCCATCGCGACCGGCCCTTGTGGATGCGCGACCGACGATCGTGATCGGGGCCGGACCCGCCGGTCTCGCAGCGGCGACGATGCTTCGGCGACAAGGTTGCGAAGTCGTCGTTCTTGAAGCGCGTGATCGCGTCGGAGGGCGTGTGTACACGGATTCAGAAACCTTCAGCGCTCCCGTAGATCTGGGTGCGTCAATCGTCACTGGCGTGAGTGAAGATCCTAAGCAACGCACTGGGATGCCATGGCTCGGCGTTCGCGCTGATCCCAGCGGCGTCGTCGCCAAACAGCTGGGCTTGAATCTCGTCGAACTTCGTGAAGGCTGTCCGCTGTACGACACCAAGACTGGTGAACAAGTTTCAAAGGAAATGGACGAGAAAGTAGAGCGCATCCGTGACTTGGTCATGGATGAAGCTCGCGCCAAGGTGGATGCGGGCGGGGAAAGCCAAATGATAGGCGCTTCGCTTGGCGAGGCTTTGAAGGAGGCGACGGAGAATTACTTTTTGAAGCTCGTACAAGACGACGGCAACGACAGTGATGATAGTGAGACACACGCCGCTGTACGGACCGAGCAGGCGGCTCGAATGGGTCAGACCGAACGCCGCCTGCTCGATTGGCACTGGGCTAATCTTGAGTACGGTTGCAGCGCATCGTTGAATGATATTTCGTTACCACACTGGAACCAAGACGAGACGTTCGGGGGGTTCGGCGGTGCACACTGCATGGTTAGTGGTGGCTATGGAACGATCATGTCTCGACTGGCGGAGGGTCTTGATGTTCGTCTCGGTATGCCTGTTGCCGAAGTGCGTCACGATGCAAACGGCGTTGTCGTTGAAACGAAAGATGGGCAGCAGATTGAAGGTGCTTCCGTCGTCGTCACCGTCCCGCTTGGTTGTCTCAAGGCTGGTGACGTGAAGTTCAGCCCACCGCTCGGAGATATGAAGTCGAGCGCGGTTGAGCGTCTCGGCTACGGAAACTTGAACAAAGTTATCCTTGAATTTGACGAGGCGTTTTGGGATCAATCGGTTGATTATTTTGGCTCCGCCATCGATAGTGCAGAGAATCGCGGGCGAAGTTTTATGTTTTGGAACTTAGTGCCAGTAAGTGGCAAGCCCATGCTGATCTCTCTCATCGCCGGCGACGCCGCGAAATCGGCTGAAACCGAAGGTTCGGAGTCCATAGTGAAATCTGTTCTTGCGACGCTGGCGAGAATCTGTTTCCCGGAAGATCCGTCGAAGATGCCTCCTTTGAAGCAATCTCTCGTTACTCGATGGCAGTCCGATCCCTATGCGCGAGGATCGTACTCCTACGTTGCCACTGGCTCGAAGGGAGCTTCTGATTACGACGATTTGGGTAAGCCCGAAGGACGCGTGCTCTTCGCGGGTGAACACACCTGTAAGGAACATCCAGACACTGTTGGCGGTGCGATGCTCACCGGTTGGCGTGCGGCGCGTCAAGCGCTGGCGATCGCTCGCGGAAAAGAGGTGCACGATGAAGTGTTCAATTTGGATGAAATGCGCGCGGCGATCGCGAAGCGTAACGTCGATGTGGAGTACGCATTGGATGAAGAGGAGAACGCGCTCGACCACGTCATCGATCCGAGCGAGTTGTATCGTCGACGTGCGCAAGAAGATTACCTCGCCGATGCGGGTAAAGAGGAGGCAAAAATCATTTACCGCATTATGTCTGCGGTAGAAACTGGCGAAAAAGTTGACGTTCCAATCGAATTCGCCACTGTCATGTTGAAATTGAGAACCGTTCCGGGCCGAAGAGCGATGATCAACGCTTTGGTTGATGACGTAAGCGCAAGCGATCGCCGAGACTGGGCGCTGAAGCACGAGGGTTTGGCCCTTCTCAACGAATGGATGCTTGATTCGAAGAATCATGCGAAGACATCGGAGACTTTAGTGCTGATGAGGCGCATGTTGGAGCTGTTGTTGGTGATTCCGTCAGATCTCGCCGCGCTTCGTGCGAGCGGCATCCCGAGGACGCTCAAGAATCGCTTCCAAACGCACCAAGACGGACGCGTCCGTCAACTCGCACGTCAATGCGGCCACAAGTGGATGCAGGCACTTAGCCGTAAATCTGCTGGTTTGCCGCCGATTGATGACGTGGAGGAGGAGACGAAGAAGAAGGTAGTGCCGGTGCGAAAGAAGCCATCGCACCTCGGCGCAGCAGTGTTACTTGGGAACGCCACTGTCGAGCAAATGGACGTCGCCAACGACGATGCAGAAGAGACCATCGAAGTCAAACACGTCATCGATCCGGTGAAAACCGCTGAGGAAATTCAAGCGAAACGTGATGCCATGATAAGCGCTGCGCACGATTTACCGGAGGGCCAAGCCGCGCTCGCGGCGCGACAAGCGGCTGAACGCGCGGCGGAACAAGTCAAGGAAGCCATGCGTTTAGCCGAAGAAGCTCAGCGCGCCGCTCGCGAAGCTGAAATCGCGGCGACGGCTGGTGTCCGCATGTCTAAGAAGAATGTCATCGCATCGTTTGACTCATTCAACGACGCAGCGAGCGCAAAGCGTGAACGCGCCAAGAACAAGAAGCGCAAGGCTGCGGATGGCGACGATGACGACGATGACGACGATGACGATGAGACACCAGAAATTTCACTTGACGACTATCTCGCTAGAATCAGAAAGCAAGTGCGTCATTACGTGCACGAGCAGCTTCAAGACAAGCGCGAACGAGGAATCGTCACCAAAGCCGAGTGCAAAAAACTCGAAGAAAAAGTCGTAGAGAAAATTTTGGACAATTCCGGTGGCGTCAACGACACCTCCAAGGCGTTCATGACGAGCAAGCGCAAGGAAAAAATCAAAAATCTCATCGGAGCGTACTGCCAATCCACCGTGAACGCCCGAAAGAAGAGTAAACATTCGCAATAACACTCACTCACGTTTTAGTACTGCCGAGCACCCACCCATCCTTCGTTGGCCGCGCCACACGACACCTCGCGTCGTCATGTTCTCGGGCGCGGTGAAGATCGCGCCCGACGCTCTGAACGACTTCATCGCCCCCTCGCAGGACTGCGTCGTCGCTCTCGACGGTGGTAAGCTCAAACTCGACGACGATGGTGCCGTCGGCGCGTCTTCCGAAGACGCCTTCTCCACCGGCGAAGTCGCCCTGCGTCGACGTAAACCGCGCGAAGACGACGCCATGGCCGTGGATGCCGAGCCAACGTCGACTTTCACACCGACGATGACGCAGGGCGACGCGCTGAAGGTGTCGCTGAGCGATTGCTTGGCGTGCAGCGGTTGCGTGACGAGCGCGGAGAGCGTGCTGCTGGAACAACAATCCGTGGATGAGTTCGCACAGGCGTGCGCGCGCGCGCGGAGCGACGGAACGAGCGTCGTCGTCGCGAGCGTCAGCCCGCAGTCGTTGATGAGCCTGAGCGAGGCGTATGGATTGGGAGTGGAGGAGACGCGCGCGCGGCTTGGCGGGCTGTTGAAGGCGGGATTCGGCGCGGCGAGGGCGTTTGATACGTCATTTAGTCGGGATATAGCGCTCGTGGAGACGTTTGCAGAGTTTACGGAGTGGATGCGAGACGGCGCGAGGACGCCGATGTTGGCGAGTGCGTGTCCGGGGTGGGTGTGTTACGCGGAGAAGACGCACGGCGAACTCGCGGTGCCGCACATGGCAACGACGAAGAGTCCGCAGCAAATCATGGGAAGGTTTGTGAAGAGCGCGGTCGCGCGCGAACTTGGCGTACCAGCACATAACGTGTACCACGTGAGCGTGATGCCGTGCTACGACAAAAAGCTCGAGGCGACTCGCGATGATTTCGAGAGCGACGGTGTCAAGGATGTCGACGTCGTGCTCACGACGGGCGAGGTGGCTTTGTTATTAGAAAAGGCTGGTTTGTGCCATTTGAGAGACGCGCCGGCAAATGATTTTGACGCATTCGTGAGCACAAACGAACAAGCACCAGAAAGTGTGTGCGCAGCGCCGGCGGTATCGGGATCTGGGGGATACGCCGAGTACGTTTTCCGGCGCGCGGCGGCGGAGTTGTTCAATGCTCCGATAACTGGAGAGATTGACTGGGTCAAGATGCGCAACGCGGACATGCGTGAGGCCACACTAACGATCAATGGTGAAGCTGTTCTACGCGTGGCTGTCGCGTATGGTTTCAGAAACATTCAAAATCTTGTTCGAAGCATCAAATTAAAAAAGAGCAAGCACCATTTCGTCGAGATAATGGCGTGTCCTTCGGGATGCTTGAATGGCGGCGGTCAAATCCCAGCGCGCGAGGGAACTGCGAACAAAGAATTGATCGACAGACTGGATGATACGTATAGGGAAAACGCACGCGCACGACCGATGGCGGATGTGTCGACGCTCTATCGCGAATGGATCGGCGGAAATCCAGGATCGTCAAACGCTCGCGAAGCGCTTCGAACGCAATATCACATTCGCGCAAAATCCGTCGGAGTCGTCCAACTGAACAGTTGGTAGCTGCTAGCTAGATCTAGGTATAGAGTTACAAACAGCGTTGTAATTGAGTAATAGGTTAAAAGACGCTTCTTGGCCGCGGTCCGACGTCAAGCTTGATTTCATCCGGGCGCAGGGTAATCAAAGCTTTTGGCTTTGGCGCGCTCGATCCCGGGGGAAGACGTAGTTCGCACGCGTTGCAAATAAGTGCGAGTAAAAGAACACTCTCCATCATAGCGAACCCAGTGCCGATGCACACGCGAGGGCCGCCTCCAAACGGGAAGTATGCGTCATTTGGTCCGAGATTTTTCAACGCATCGCGCGCCAACGTTCCTTCCGAATACGGACTTTTCACCAACCATCGTTCGGGTTTGAACGCTTTGGGGTCGTTCCAATACTGCGAATCTCTTTGAATCAGATACGGAGCGATCAGAACAGTGGTTCCTTTCGTAATGAACACATCAGATCGAAGCTCCACATCTCTCGCGGCGCATCGACCCACCATGTAAGCTGGCGGGCGAATGCGAAGCGTCTCAAGGATACACGCTTCGGTGTACGGAAGTTTCGAGAAATCACTCGCATCGAGCGACGAGCCAGCATTTTCCTTGGTTTTCAAGTGTTGTCGGACCTCGGTGGCTATCTTATCGCCCACATATGGCCTTTCAGCGATGAGCGCGCACGCCCATGACAACAAAATTGCGCTTGTCTCTTGTCCCGCAACCATGAGTGTCATGAGCTCATCGCGAAGGGCTTTGTCCGACATCCCCGTTGCGTCGTTGCCGTCACCCTCGTTCTCATCCTTTTCAAGCAACAAACGATCGAGCAAGTCCAATTCATTATTTTGTTCTCCACTCGCCATGGCTCGACGACGTTTGGCAATGATACTGTACACCTCCTCATCGAGTCTTTTGACCGCATCGTTGTACCGCACGTTATCAAAAGTCGGCGCCCACTCGGGAATAATCATTCCCGTCGCCGCTCGCCGACCAAAAAATTCAAAGCTATCCTTAATCGCACCATTAATCTTACTCGCTCTCGCACCGACGACGTCTGCCCCGAACAACGCACTCGCCACAATTTCCAACGTTGCATCGTTAAAATCCGCGTACACGTCCCGCCTTCCCCGCCTCGACCACGTCTTATTCACTAACCTCTCACCTACCTCAATCATGCACCGCGCGTACGTCTCGACCGCCGCCTTGCGAAACGCCGGATTACTCAACCGTCGCTGTCGAGCCCACGTCTCGCCGTCGCTCACCAATAACCCATTCCCCGCCAACGACGATCCAGGAAAGAACGCCGTGCCATCTTTTTGAAAACATTCGCTCTGATCCACCAAAACCGCTCTCGCCAGCGCCGGCGAGCTGACGAGGACGACGTTTTCTCCCGCGAGCGTCAGCCCGACTGCGTCGCCGTGCGCCTCTCTCGCGCGTTCCAAAAACTTTAACGGATCGTACACCAACTCCAGCGCCACGTCCTCGCGCGGTCCTCGCGGAAATCGCGCTGGCTTTACGTTCGCGTTTCCCGCGACGTCGCGCGCGACGCCACCGAGCGCGCGAAGCGTCGCGACGGCGACCGCGTCCAGCGTCCCTCGAAGCGCATCGTCTTCCCCAGCCTTCGTCGCCCCCGACCGTCGCGCGCGCCCGGACGCGCGCGCGCGACGCCCCGAGCATCGCCCCGCGCGCGCCACGCGCGCGCCGCCGCGCGTCGCCGTCGACATCGCGCGCGCCGTCGCGCAGTGTCGAGCGCCACTCGTCGACGTGCAGTGTCGAGCGCCACTCGTCGACGATCGCCGCGCGCGCTTCGATCGACCTCCGCGTCGCCGGCGACCGGGCGACGAACGGCGCGCGCGTCACCACATGGGCGTCCTCGCGAACCTGTTCGGCGGCTCGAAGTCGTCGAAAACGACGCCCAAGGCGCCGCAAACGCCGCACGCGAGTTGCGCGCAATCGAGCGGTGGCGGCGCGCGCGGCGCGTGCGGAAGCGCGGGGAGCGCGTGCCCGTGGAAGGATTGCCGGTGCGGAGCGAATTGTAAGTGCGGAGCGAATTGTAAGTGCGGGAGCGTGCGACGGTAGACGGGCGAGCGCGCGATCGGGATCGTGGGTGGATAACGCGGCGCGAACGGGACGGGCGAGAGGGGACGCGCGGCGAGGATTGGACGAACGTGATGGCGGAAAACGTCGGAATGAACCGAAGAGTACGCGCGCGGACGTGCGCGCGACGGTGCGTGGGGAAACTGAACCTGCCGGTGGTGCTGGTGCTCGGGATGTACTCTTACGTGTACGAGACGACGAAGACGTACGCGTTTCACGAAGGACGCGCGGGAGGGCTGGCGGAGCTCGTCTTCGCGCTCACCGCGGGGCTGGGGATGGTTATGTATGCGTGCACGGTGTTGAGAGATCCGGGGAGGGTTCCGGGGGATTACGTGCCCAAGGTTGAGGAGGGAGACGCGCTTGTGGAGGCGAAACGGAAAGGCGGGGGATTTCGATTTTGTCAAAAGTGCGAACGGCACAAACCGCCGCGGACGCATCACTGTCGCGTGTGTAAGCGGTGCGTGTTGCGCATGGATCATCACTGTGTTTGGGTGAATAACTGCGTGGGGCACTATAATTACAAGAGTTTCTTCTTGTTTTTGTTTTACGCCACGATTTCGCTGTGCCAAGCGGCGTACCATCTCGGAAATTTTGCGGCGAGTGAAATCTTCAACCCGCGCGGGTCCAAGTTTGACGACTACAAAGCTTCCTCGCTCGTCATCGGATGTTTGGTGGTAACGTGCACGCTCACGATCGCCCTCGCCGCACTCTTCGTGTGGCACGTGCGACTCGTGGTGAACAACAAGACGACCATCGAGCACTACGAAGGCGTGCGTTCGAGATACAACAACATCCCCACCGTCGTCGAGCATCCATACTCGCTCGGTTTGCTCGCCAACTTGCGAGAGATACTAGGTAGAAATGTTTTGTTCTGGTTCACCCCGGGTTGCAAAATTAGCGGCGACGGCACGCGGTATCCGAATGTTTTGGAAATGTCGCGAGAGCGATGGGACCGAACCGTTCGCACCAAGGAGCGCGAGCTCACGGTGCTCTAATCTTTTCGCCCCGCCGCGGCGTTGAAAAAAATTAATAATGACACACACAAGCTATATTCATCACGCTTCATCGCGACGATCACACGCGTCGGAGTCTCGCGTCGAACGTTCCGTCGTCCGCGGCGTCACTTCGCGCCTCGCCATGGTGATTGCCCAGCGCAGCCTCCGCGTCGTCCTCGCGTGCGCGCTCGCGCTTCTCGCGCTCGCCTGCACCGCGCGCGCGCACGCACCGGTGCTGCCGAACCTCCCGAACCTCCCTCCGAACCTGCACGCCGCGCTGTCGACCGTGGACGTGTCGAAATGTCCCGAGCACAAGAGCGGACATCGTCGCGCCAACACCGCCGGGAACGCGCACCTGAAGCGCGGCGCGCACGACACCGCGCTCGCGTGCTACGTCGCCGCGCTGTCGTCCAAGATGAATTTCCCGCCCGCGCTGTACGGAGTGGGAGAGACGTTCGCGAGGCGCGCGCCGGGCGGATTTGAGCTCGCGCGAGAGAGTTTCGAGCTCGCGCTTCGACACTGGCCAGAATACGCGGACGCGGCGATCGCGCTTGGTGATCTGTGGAGCGCGGTTCGGGGAGATCGAGCGCGAGCGGAGACGTATTACGCGCGCGCGACAAAGGCGAAACCGGGAGATGCGCTGTCGTGGGAAGCGTTGGCGTCGAATCAATACGAGGATGGACGATTGGACGACGCGTTGGCGTCGTACAACGAGGCGTTGAATGCGGTTCGACAAGCGCCTGGATTGTATTTTAGTCGAGGAAAGGTGCATCGCGCGAAGAAGGATTACGGTGCGTGCGTCGAGGACGCGCAACAGGCGCTGAAGCTAGCGGAGAACTTTGGACAGGCGTATCATTTATTGGCAACGTGCGAGGAAAAGTTGCTCGGCGTCGCGGCACTTGAAGTGGATGCGCACTACCGCGCGGCGATCGAACACGAACCCGAATTCGCGGACCACTTTTTGGACTTTGTGCATTTCATTTATCGCAACGACGAATCGCGCCTGAAGGAGGCGCGAGAAATCTTGAGCAAAGCGCACGCGTCGATGGAGGACAACGGCGAACGCGCCAAGCTCGAGCGAGGCACGCGAGAGTTTGAGGAATTTGCGTCGCGCAGGGCGCACGATAACAGCGAGCTTTAATTCACAATTACATGCACAGCGTAATAATACGTTTTCATCCTAATCTGTCCGCCATCGCTCCCCAGGTATCGTTGGGGCGACTGTACGGTTTTCTGTCGTCGCGGCGCGGACCTCCTCCACGACTCGGTCCTCCTCGCCCTCTATCGCCTCCTCGCCCTCTATCGCCTCCTCGCGATGGACCCGGCGGGCCGGGTGGAACGATGTGCGCCCATTTGCAGCTATTACCGCGTCGGCATCGACCGACGCTAAAGTCGTAGCACCGTTGCTGGCCGCCGTTCCCGCCGTTCGCCGATACTCGATGGCCGTTCAAGACGTCGCGCATGGCGTCTCTAGCCCGCCCACGCGCGCCCTTATCGTGACTGAAAATGAGCACTAGTTCTTTCTCTGGCTCATCATCCGGATCGGGTATGTTGAAGCAAAACGTTCCAGTGTTTTGTTCGATGAGCCGGAGCGTGGCGCCGCCTGTGCCGTAGATACGGCTGATGCCGCCGAAGCCAGATTTACACGGGAAAACGGTGACATCGTTGCGATCTTTAAACGAAATATCCGTTCCTAACGTCCCTTTCTGTTGCTTCAACAACCATCGAATGTAGTCCCAACATCTCGCGCGTTCGTCGCGATCGCCAGTCATGATGCCGAGCATGCCGACGTACTCAAACGAGCACCCGGACGCCTTCGCGATTTTCCTTCGCGTCGATCCCTGCATCGAAAAATATACACTCAGTCAGTTTCCGTTCATAGCGCAGTTTGATGAGAAGATAAAACGAAAAAGAGTGGTTGATGAATGTACGGGTAGACATGAAAGCGTTCACTCGCTGGACGGCATACTGGCCCACAGCGGCGAGACAGAAAACACCCGCATATTTCAGACAGAATTTATTCTTCGCACGAAAGAGAGCTCGAGTGATCTAACGTCCGACATGGTTTTGCCCCGGACGGATCTACTCGTCGTGCGTAAAATCAACAAAGAAGTACGAGAAAACGAATCGCGCGCGCGCGCGATCGAGACGACCTACCTCACGCCCCACCGCGAAACTCAACTCTTCCTCGTTCGCGAACGGCCACACGTCGAAACCCCAGCCGTCTCCCAAACCGTCTCCCGGCTGCTCAAACCTAATCTTCAGCTTCTTCTCCTCGTCCACGAACGTCCCAGGAATCTTACGCTCGATAGAACTCATCACTTGAAGTTCGCTTCCTCGCCTGCCTTTCCTATCCCCGCATATAATCAACTTCTCCGGCGCGTCCTCGGGATCCGTCGTCGGCTTGCCGAAGAACAGCAGCGTCCCGTTGTCGGCTTCAATCCTTCGCAAACCTTGACCCGCCTTCCCCGTGACGTACGCCGTGCAATCCCCGGGCACTTCCATCACGCTCACATCCTCCATCACCGTCGACGTATCGACGATTATCTTCCCCACTCGCTGTCGCAGCACCCACTCCACGTATCGCTTCGCCTTCGCGCGCGCCTCGGCGCTCCCCGAAATGTCCAGTCTCTGCCCCTCCGCGGCGTCGCCCTCGATCGCGGTGATCTCCAGCCGCGCGCCGGAGACGCGCATGAGCTTACGCTTCGTCGCGCCCTTGGCGCCGATCAAGAAACGGGCGTCATCGGTGGTTATCGTCGTCGAATCGACCTCGTCGGCGGGTCGCGGCGGCGCCGTCGACGACGGGTCGCGCGGCGCGTTCGCGTCGACGGGGGCGTCCCGGACGTCGACGTCGGGTTCGGGGGAGCGCTGGCGACCACCCTCATCGTCGTACGTCGGGACGTCCGCGTCCATGACCGCGACGAGGCGCGGAGAGCGCGACAATGGCGATCGATCGAGATCCACGGGGACGCCGCGAAGGCGGGCGCGGCGCGGCGCGGCGCGATTCGTGGGAATCGTGGTAATGTACAGCGCGCTCGCGAAGCTATGGGCTAATGAACTAGAAAAAAATGAAAACGAAACGGCGACGCGGCGCTCAGCCGGTGAAGTAAAAGTCCATCTCCTCGGTGGTCTTGTTGAGCTCGTGAACGTTGACCTCGTCCCAGGGGACGAAGACGAGCGTGGAGAGACCTCGGTTGGCGACGCGAACCTCCGCGGTGCCGTCGAACTTTTGGGCGCAGATGCCGAGACCTCGACGGTAGAGCGCCTCTTCGTCGTCGACGGCGCGCCATTCTTCGTCTGTGGGCGTGGGGGGGTCGTTATCGCCGTCAACCATGGCTATCTTGACGACGTCCAGTCGGTTCGACGCGCCGGGCTTGTTCTGCCGAAGGCGAACCCAAAAATAAGTCGCGCTCCACTCGCCGTTCGATTTCGGTCGAATCGCCTCGCAGCGCACTCGATCTTCACCGTCGATCGTGTATCCTCCGTGGCAGACCTCGTTCGAGCGCGCGCACGCCGCTCGATCCTTGAGAAGCTTGGCTTCATCGCGCAGCCGCCGCGGCGACGTCTTGCACACGAACTCGCCCGTGCGGTAGAATCTAAAGTACCTATAATACGCCACCAAGTGGCAGCACTTCGCGTTCTCCATAGTCTTCGCCCCGGGCTTGATGTAGGTGTTCCTGCTGACGTACAGCCCGTCCGTGCGCAAGCGCAAGCGTTGCTGGAACATGGCGCGATAGCTCCCGTGTCTGCTTTTGCGCGCCGCCGTCTCCGCGGCGCTCTCTCGGTGCGCGAACGCGTCCACGCAGAAACCGCGCCAGACATCGATGTCGTGCGCGTACACAAAGTCTCGAAACGCCGCGCACGTCGTGGCGAGTCGAGCGAACGCGCGCGGGCCGAGGCGCGAGGCGATTTCACAGAGCGAGTTTTCATCCAGCGCGCGCAGGATGGCGGGGACGTCCGCAGCGCACGGCGGTGGTCTCGCGCGACGGTCGTAGAAGGCGAGCCATGGACGGTTGAACATGCTTCCGTCGTCGGCGGCGCGTGAGCGCGCCATGACGTCGGACGCCATGGACGCGGGCGCGCGAGGGCGCTCGAAGGGCACTTCGAGATGTGCGGACGACGTCGCCGGCGCGGTCGGGAATCGGACGCGCGCTCTGCGTGACTAACTAACTGTTCCACTACAAATCAAAAACACTCCTCCTAGTTATCCCTGCTTCATCGGGTCGAACGAATCGAACGCTTCGACGAAGGCGGTCGTGCGCTCGGTTTCCTTCGCTTCGTCCTCCATGCAACTTTGCCAGTTCGCGCGCTCGGGAGCCTTGATGAGGTGAGAGATGACTTCGCGACCGAGCTGCATCCAGTGTTTCTCACCTCTCTCGATGGAGCGGATCAGGATGCAACCGTCTGGAAGATGCACGGCGTAGTATTCGCCGTCGCCAGCGACGGATTTGATGGCGGCTTGCGCGTCGGCGGCGTTCGCCGGAGGTTCGAGCTTCGTCCACGAAAAGTCTAAACGTTTCGCCGCTTGCTTGAATATCTTCTCCGAGAGCACAGCGCGATCGGCTTCGACGGGCACACAGTTCATGTGGCAGTGATTTCCACCTTTGCTTAGCAACTCGAGATAACGCTCGAAAATCACGAGCTTGTGACTCTTTGACTCGGCGTAACGACGCAACGCGCCAATGTAATTCCACATTTCAGTCGCCGTGCTCTCGGGTACGTTTGCAAAACACGGCAAGTGCTCGACGGGAACTATTTGACAGTGCTCATGCGTGAGACCACCCTTGTCCATGCTCACGAAACACTCGGAGCCTATGCTCGCTACCAAGTGCAAATCCTTCTCGTTTGACAAGCAGAACCAGCATCCGCCCGGGGCGACGCCCGGGGTCGGCCGACGCGGCTGTCGTTCCGATGGTGCATTTGCCATCTCCACCGTGATATCTCTGCCGAAGAATGACGCTTGATTGCGCTCGAGTGCGGCTTGCGCTCCCTCCACAGTGGTGAATGAAATCCAACCGTAACCGCGACTTCGGTTGTTGTCTCGGTTGCGCGCCAATCTGAGGTCCACCAATTCGCCGCACTCACCAAAATACTCCGCGATGGCGCCTTCTTCGGCGTCCCACGACAAGTTTCGGACGTAGATAGTCTTGTCTAAATCGCCCTTGATGTCTCGTGCGTCGCGGTTTCCGCCGCGAGCATCCGTTTTCGGTTTCTTTGCTCCGTCGCGCCAGTCCGGCTGTAAATCCGCCGCTCGACGCTTCTGTCCTGGAGCGCCTAAATACGGGTTCGGGCCAGTATCTGGTGGAATCTTGCACAACAGCGCGCGATCCATCGCTGACCCGGGTTCAATCTTCAACGCATGCATCCATTTCTCGCCGTCGGCGTTGCTGCAGTACGCAATGTTAATGAATCGCGTCACCCACGACTGAGCCGATGCTGGATCACTCGAGCCCGTTTTTACGTTAATGTATGGCTCACGCTCGAAGAAGAACGGATGCGAGCCCGCGAAGTGATACCTCGGCGCGAGCGTCAGCGCCAACGCCCGAGACACTGGACTGCCAGTCGAACTCGCGCTCTTTGCCTCGCTCCCAACCTCGCGTCCGTGCACGTCAAGCGTACCCGCGGGCCAATCGCGCGTGAGCAACACATCCACGACATCATTCTTTGGCAATTCATCAAAACTCGCCTTCATGGACGTCACGTCATCCTCCGTCGTCTCGCCGTTTCGCTTCGCCGTCGATTTCCCAATAGCGCTCGCGTCCTCGTACGAAAGCACATCGAACCTTCCCGGCACCGACGCCACTTTCAACCCACCACAAAGTTCGTACACTCGCGATTCGCTCATAAAATACACATTCGGCGCGATCTCGAGCAATCCTTTCTCCTTCGATCCATCCTTTGTCTCGCTCGCGCGTTTCGCCGCCGCCGAGCGCGCGAATTCCAAACCCTTCTCTCCATCGGGATCGACAAAGTACACCGGCACCTCGCACGACTTCGTGCCGTCCTGGTACCCTCGCATCGTCTCCTCCGCTGCGTCGCCGTCGTAGATCCTTCCCGCGACGAGGACGGCGTCGAAAGGTCCGGCTTTGGGATTGGCGTGCACGGTGTGCACGCGCGCGACGAGGTCGTCGAACGTCGCGCGCGCGTCCCCGGCGACGATGACGCGTTTGGCGGCATCGGCAGACGCCGCGGCGGACATGGAGGCGCGGTCGATCGCGCGCGATCGCAGAGGTGCGGTCGCGCGCGGGATTCTGGCGAATGGTTCGTCCCTGGCGGCGCTTTTTGGCTGTTTTTGGCAGGAGGAGACGCCGCGGAGATTGGAGGGAGAAGATATGTTACACGCCCGAGTGGAGCTGGGAAATATTACGCGAGTCTCGGCGCGAGCCATCCGAGGGCGGCATCGATCCACTCGCCCTCGTGATGAATGTCGACGCTCTCGAAACCTTCGATGACGTCGTGCGCGACGCCGGCGGCTTCGAGTTGGCGAGCAAAGTCGCCGAGCTCGTTCGCAGTTTTGCTCCCGGGGATGAGAGCGATTCTAGACAATTCAGTGGCGTTGAGATGGTCGCGAACCCACGCGTCGCGTGCGATGGTGGTGACGTCGTACGGGGTCCAGTCGTCGTCTTGCGGGAACGCCTCGTTCCACGACCCCCAGTTCGCCTCGCGCTCGAGATCTTCGCGTCCCCACGCTCGCTCTATCATCTTAAACCCACCTAAGATCGGTACATCAGCGGCGATAACGGCGTGAAATGCCGTTGGACGTCGCATGAGCAAACTCAGCGCCCCGTACGCGCCTGAACCAAAGCCAAGAAGCGACATCTTGCCCACGTTGTGCGCCGCCAAGAAGTGCGGCAACACCACCTTGAGCAAATAGCTCTCGTGGTTCATCGACGCCGAATCGTTCAGCCACGTCGGCGTGTTAAACGCCAACTCAACCAAAATTACATCCTTCGCGTCGTTCCACTTCTTCTTTGCCACGCTCGACGTCAAAGATACCTTCCCCTCCCTCGGCCCGAATCCCGCCTCTCCCGGCACGCAAATCAACGCGTCGTACGGCTCTTTCCTGTTCCCATCGTACCCTTTCGGCAACTTCACTCGATACCGCGTGGGTGTCGCCACCTTTGTCTTGACGTCGTAATCGTAATTCGCGTTCGGAAAGTGCACCCTGTGCGGTTGTAACGCATCAAAACTGCGCGCCGGCGCCGCGTCGGCGTCCCGGTCAGTCTCGCATTCAGCCGCTCATCCCCTCTCGCGTCGTTTCCGCGTCGTTTCCGCGTCGTCGTGGTTCCGCGCGCGGTCGACTCACCTCGAGTATTCGTGTTCAGCGCCGTACTCGTGCGCTTCGCGCAGCGTCGCGTTCCCCGGGACGTACGTCGTCGTCGCGTCCGCCGCGCCGTCCGCCGCCGCCGCGCGTGACGACGACGACGCGCGTCGTTTCGTCGCGCGGGCGTCGACGATGAGGCGCGAAAGAGCGCACTGCGGTCGTACGCTCGTCATCGCGCGCGCGGTCGACGCTCGGTCGCGCGCGGGCGAATGACGGTGGCGAATTCGGCGAAAAGAGGTTTTCGCACTCCAAAGGCTACGGCTGCGCGGGCTCGCGTCGGCTAGTTACTTTGACGAGGAGAATAGGCGTCGGCGCTTCTTAGCGCCGGTGTACGCACCGTGCTTGGCGATGGCGGTGTCGTCTTTGCTAGCGATGACGATCGTGGCGTTGGCGCCATCGTCGGTGGCGTTGACGGCGGCGACGACGAAGACGCCGTCGGGCGACGCGACGACGCGGTCGACGCCGGCGAGGGCGGAGGATCGAGCCTTTTCCAACACGACTGGTACGTTCGGGTCGGTGATGTCGACGACGACGATGGCACCGATACTTTTGGCGGCGACGTACGCGGTGGTGCCGTGGACGCTAACGTCGCGCGCGCCCGATAAATCTCGGTTCGCCGCCGGCGCTAACTCAAAGCCATCCGACGGTTCGTTCGGCGCGAGTCGCCCCGCGTGCACCCCGTTCAAATACTCGGGCGCGCCGTACGTCGAGCTGTTAAATATCGAAAACGTCCCCCCATTCAACGTCGGCGTCACCACGTACGTGTACGCGCGTTCGCCGCCCCCCACCCCCACGCACGCGCCGCTCGCGCTCTCCAACCGACTATCCTTGACGCTCCCGACGAGTTGCATCGTCCCCGCCGAGGTGTACTTTAACGTCGTCACTCTCCGCGTCATCCCGCTCATCGTCCGCAGCGTTTGCCTATCATACGGTCCTAACTGTATTTTATCGATTCCCGAGAGCTGATACGTCGATCCCGTGATCGTCGGCGCGTCGTTTTCGTTCGGATCCAACTTCACGAAGACCACCCGCGCGTGCGCTCGGCTCGCCACGAACGCCAGCGTCCCGTTCACCACCACCACATCCGTCGGCTCCGCGATTCTCGTCGCGTTCTTCACCGCGTGTATCTGTCTCGCTTTCGTCGCTCGCGTTCCATCGCCATCGACGCCGTATATCAACAACGAATTCGTTCCCGCGCACGTCACCGCCAGGCGCGCTCGATTTCCCGCCGCGACGCCGTCCCGCGCGCTCTCGTACGCGAACAGCCCTTCGCACGGCGTCGCGTCCTCGTCGAGCGTCGCGATCGTCGTCAGCGTCACCGGCGACGTCGTGAGCGTCAGCGCGCTGATCGTTCGCGCGCCGAGGACGTACGCGATCGTCGACAGCGCCGACGGCGCGGACGACGCGTGCGCCGCGGGGGTGATGAATTCGACGGTTCGCGCGTCGACGTCGGCGAACGGAGACGCGATCTGCGTCAAATTCGCCGCGCGCGCGACGGCGCAGAGCGATGCGATGACGACGCCGCGCGCGACGCGGGCGAGGCGCGGACGCGCCGACGCGCGAGGCGCCATGTGACGCGCGACGACGACGGCGAGGCGAGACGCGACGCGCGAATCAAACGAAACGCGACGCGACGAACGATCGTCGCGCGAACGTCTCCGACGCGATCGAAAAGATGGGATGAAATAAGATGGGATGAATGAATGACGGGGGTCGAAGGTCACGGTCGACGCATCTTGCGAACGAGGTCGGGCTCGAGGTAGTCGACGCGCGGAATCGAACGCGCGACGCGCCGGCGAATCGGCGAAGACGGCGGTTCGATTCTGGGGACGTCGGCGATGACGTCGAGCGGAGATCTCGCGGGTGGACTGGCGTGCGTTTTGATGGTGGACGCTGGCGCCGGTGATGCGTCGCGAGGCGGTGGGGGAGAATTTTCCGGCGACGGCGGCGGCGCGAGCGGGCGCGGCGGCGAAAGCGCGAGCGGGCCGACGACTTTGCGTTCTTCGATCTCGTCGAACCCGCTCGGACGTCGAAGCTTCGTCTTCAAGCTCGGCTCGGCGTAATTCAATACTTTCATGGCGTGTCTCGCGCGCAGGGCGCGTCGAGCCGTCTCTCCCACGGGTGTCGTCTGCTTGGGCTCTTTCGTTTTCGCCGTGGACTTGCCGATCGGTTTCTTCGCCTTGGCGCGCTTCTTCGGCGTCTGCTTCTTTATGACTCTACGCTCGATCGCCGCATCACAGAGCGCGAGAGACAACTCACGCAACGTTTCCGCCGCTTCCGTCAACGACAAGCTTTCACTCTCACCACGCGCGTCGGAATCGGACGACGATGCGTCTTCGTCGCTCTCTTCGTCCGCGTAAACGTCGATCGATTTAGAAGCCTCGCGCCTCCCTCCACTCATTTTCGCCTTCTCCTTCGCGTGCGCGAGCTCGATTCTCAACCGACACACATCATCCCGCGCCGCGCGAAGCTCTTCGATCCACCGTCGCTTCTCCTCTTCCACAGTCGTTCGGACCATTCGCAACGCAGTCGTCAACGTACGCTGGCTCGCCTCGGACGCTTCGGCGCGTTCCCGCGCCTCCGTCGTCTGCGCTCTCAGCTGCGCGAAACCGACCCGAACGCTTCCCGTCAATCACGAGCACGCACGTCTATCCCTGCATTCCGTTTTCTTCCCCCCTTTCGCCGTCTCGAGCGCGAGAGCCCTCTCGCGTCGCGCGCGCCGATTCGCCGATTCCAAAAATGATTCCAAAAATCCAGGCACTCTCGGGCTGTCTCGGACGCACCTTGGCGTTCGCGCGCGCGAGCTCGCCGTTCGCGCGCGCGAACTTGGCGCACAGCGACGACGCGCTGCGAGGATTTCCCGCGTCCCGTCCCATCGTTTCGGCGTTCGATCGAGGCGCGCGGCGCGATCAACGCGAATCATTCATCGTCGTTCGCGCGCGCGCGAGTGACGAACGCGACGCCCGCATTCGATCGCGATCGATCGCGACACACCGCGGCGTCGGTGACGCGAGCGACGCGCGCGAACGCGAACGAATCGCGCGCGATCGATTCGGCTCGCGCGCGACGCGCGCGGCGGTCGACGACGGCGAGGCCGCGACGCGATGGCGATGACGACGATGGCGTCGACGACGACGATGCCGACCGTCGCGCGACGCGGTCGCGGACGGGACGCGCGCGCGAGAGGCGCCGCGATGGGATGCGCGCACCGTCGACGCGTCGTGACGCTCGCGGGAGGGAAACGCGGCGACGACGGGGAGGAGAAGGCGCAAGATGTGGACGAGCGGAGAGGGATGGATTGGGACGGGGCGTGGCGCGCGTTCAAGCGCGATTTCGTCGGCGACGACGCGAAGATGCCCGGAGATTTGGTGGAGAAGAAGTATCAAAATAATAGGTGCGCGCGCGCTCGCGAGGGAGGACTCGGAAGGATCGAACGCGCGACGCGGGCGACTGACGAAGGACGCGTTTCGCCCGACGCAGACGCGCCCCGGACGCCGAGGCTAAACAGCAAATCTACGACGACGAGGATCGCGTGTTAAACTTCGCGACGTCGCAAAAGGTGACGTTGGTGAGTTTAATCGCCGTCGCCGCGCTTTTATTCGTATTCATCGTCGTCATCGGACCGCCGCCGTCGGACGGGCGCTGCACGCTGCCGTGGTGCGGCTAGCGCGTCGCGTCTGCCGTCCTGGACGCGCGTCGACGCCGCGTCCCGCGCTCGCGCGCGTAGACGTTGTCATCGCAGCGCGCCCATCGCTCGCCGCGTCCTCGTCCGCGCCCTCGCGCCGTCGTCGCGTCTCGCGCGCGCGCCTCGCGCGCGCGTGAGATTTTTCTTCGCATACTTAACCTCAAAAACGCCCATCAATGTAGATCACCACCGGACCCATCGCGCCGTCCGCGTCAGCATCTTCGCGCGCGCGCGTCGGTTGCTCCGTCCCCCGCCGCAATCTTCCCCGCACACGCCGACGTCCGCGACGCGCGCGCGCCGATCGCGCGACGAACCGCGCGCGCTCGCGTTCGTTCACGCGCCCGAATCTCGCGCGCGCGCAAAACCGCGCGCGCGCGGACGCGAGACGCGGAAATCTCGACGATTGCGCGCGCCGACCCTCGCGCGCTTTTGAGTGTTCGCGCGACGTCGACGGGACGCCGCGACGCGCGCGCGCGATCGATCGCGAAGGAAACGCGAGGGAATAAGAACGCGAGCGCGTGAACGCGCGGTGCGCGGCATGGGGGCGTACACGTACGATAGCGCCACGCACGGGCTGCCGATCGGGGTCCCGAGGACGATTGGCAAGGCGCGGACGACGGCGCGCGGGGACGACGCGGAGGGCGATTCCGGTTCCGGACGCTCGAGCGATGCCCCGCTGTCGGTGAATGTTTTTGGAGGTGGGACACAGTTCGCGAGGTCGAGTCCGAGCGAGTCCGAGGTCGGCACGCCGGGTCGAGGGATGGAAGCTCTTCGAAACGGGACGGCGACGGCGAGGCCGCGCGGGCGCGCGTCGTCGGGTTCAAAGTCGCCGACGGATCTCAGCGAGACTGATTCAGAGCAAAGTAACACGGGGAAGGGTGATGGTGCGAACAAATTGGTGCATAAAGATTTGGTGACAAACTTGAAGGCGCAAGCGCGCAGACACGATTCGAGAACGTCGCTCTACAGAGGGGTTTCTCTGTTGCGGCAAACCGGCAAGTACCACGCGCAAATCAACGTGCAGCGGAAACAGTTGCATCTTGGTTTCTTTTTCAGCGAAGAAGAGGCCGCGCGGGCGTACGATCGGGCGGCAATATTCAAGGCTTCGGTAGAAGGCGGCACCATCTGTACAAATATGGACATCAACGATTACAAGGATGAAATTCCCACCTTGCAGGCGATGACGCAGCCCGAACTGTTACAAATGTTGCACGAGATGAAGCTGAAGAGTAACGAGAGTTCGGCGCCAAATTCGCCGCGAAAAGGAATTAAACCGCGCACAAGCACCAATTCCAAGCAAATGGCTCGCGAAAATCGATTGGATCGTAGTAACAGCGGCAGCATTGAGCACGTGATCATCAAGGCGAACTCGCAAGAGCCGCCGACGAGTCCGCGTTTTGACGCGTTAAACAGCGCCGTAGGTGTCGTCGAACGGGAACAGCAAGGCACTTTGAGTGTTGTCAATGTGGCTGCTTCAGTCACCGTGCAGCACACGTGTCCGGGTGTGATTGATTTGCACATCAGCAAGCGTCGAAGGACGCGAATACAACCCAGACAAGCGCCCGCGGCAGCGTAAACTGGCGCCTCGACGTTGTCTCGAGGACGGTGACGCCGTGTGTAACGTTGAACGATTTTTGCTTTGAAGGTTCCTTCGTCTAATCGAATGGGCTGTTTTTTGTTTATTAAAAGGTCGCAAGGCCATATAGGATAGTTTTTGACCGAACCGCAGCTGCGCACTTTTTGGCTCGCCGAGACCGACAGTCTCGGCTAGGCAAACAAGTGGCATCCTTCTCCCATGAAAGGAGTCGTGTGTAAATGTACGAAAAAGACAAAATTTAAATAACTGGTGTTACTAGTGTTACAACCGCTCCGCGCGAACCTAGTTCTTCGACCTACTTCTTCTTCGCTTTCTTTGAACCCTTGCCTTTGTTTGCCGACGCCGCGCGCTTTTTACCTCCGTCCTCCTTACCGTCTTCGCCGCCGTCCCCCTTATCACCCCCTGCCGCCGCCAAACTCGCCTTCAACAGATCTCCCGGCGAACCAACACCATCTTTAATCGCCTTCGCCGCCGTTTCCACGTCCACGCTCGCCTTTCGCCCGCCGGCGCTCGCCCCCCGCGCGCCGTCCCCGAGCCTCGCTCGCGTCTCCTCGATCTTCTTCCTGTACGCCTCCACCCGTTTCATCTCCTTCGCCGTCGCGTGCTTCTCCGGATCGACGCCTAGCGTCTTCAGGTACATCCCAAACAGCGCGACGATCGCGCGCGCGGCCTCGCAGTGCACCTCCGCGCGTTCCAACGGCCGCAGTTCCTTCGTCAGCGCCTTGCGGTCGGCGTCGAGAAACGGCTCGAGCGCGCGTTCGATCGCCTCCGTCGCCGCCTCAAACTCGTCGAGCGCCTCGCGAGCGTCTTCAGGGAGCGCGTCATCGGCGACGGCGGGCATGGCGTCGCGCGCGCGCGTCGCAGCGTCGCGCAATGCCGTGGCGGCGGTGCCGCTGCCACCAGCGCGCGGCGCCACGTCACCACACAAAACGACGCGACGACGCGCGCGCGCGACGAGACGCTCGAAAGCGCGCGCGAACGCGTCGAAATATATCGCCGCCATTCGCTCGACGCCACCGAATCGCGCGCGAGAGACGGCGACGACGGCGATAAGATAAAGCGTCAACGATGGCGACCGTCCCGAGTAAACGAAAGTTGGTCGGGTGCGCGAACTTCGTGCGATCGAACCCGCTGAGCGACGCGTTCGAGTGTGAAAAGTTTGACCACATCGAGTTTTGGTGCGGGGATGCGACGAACGCGGCGGCGAGGTTCGGGGTTGGCTTAGGCATGGGGCTGCGATGCAAGAGCGACGCGAGCACGGGGAACGGGACGTACGCGTCGTACGCGATGAAGTCGAACGATCTGACGTTCGTGTTCACCGCACCGTACGGAGTCGAGAGCGGAGGTAGTCGAGGGGAAGCGCCGCATCCGGGACACGAGGGACGGGCGATGATGCGATTTTTTGAGAAGCACGGGCTGGCGGCGCGCGCGGTGGGCGTGCGAGTCAAAGACGCGCGCGCGGCGTATGAGGAGGCAGTGAAACGCGGTGCGCGTGGCGTGCTGGCGCCGACGGTTTTGACACACACAGTAGACGACGGATGTGTGAAGGGTGGACAAGTCATCGCGGAGATTGAGCTATATGGCGATGTCGTCTTGCGCTTCGTCAACGCGACGGATGGATTTGACGGAGACTTTCTGTGCAATTATTCGGCGACGCGCGATGCGCCGGATGTGTCGTATGGGTTGCAGCGCCTCGATCACGCCGTCGGCAACGTGCACGATTTGATCGAAACCGTGGATTATATCACCAAAGTCACGGGCTTTCACGAGTTTGCTGAGTTCACGGCGGAGGACATCGGAACGATCGATAGCGGGTTGAATAGCATGGTGTTGGCAAACAATAACGAGTACGTGTTATTGCCTGTGAACGAGCCGACGTTCGGGACGAAGCGGAAGAGTCAAATCCAAACATATCTTGAGCAAAACAATGGCCCTGGGTTGCAGCACTTGGCGTTGAAAACGGATGACATCTTTGCGACGGTGCGAGAAATGCGCAAGTACTCGCACTTGCGAGGCGGATTCGACTTTCAAGCGCCGGCAAGCGATGACTATTACAAGCAACTCAAGGCGAAAATCGGCGATGCTTTGAACGATGAGCAGTACGCGCTTGTCGAAGAGTTGGGTTTGCTCGTCGATAAGGACGACCAGGGCGTATTGATTCAGGTCTTCACGAAGCCCGTGGGCGACCGGCCGACGTTATTTTTAGAAATCATCCAGCGCATAGGCTGCATGCGTAGAAAAGCGGACTCGGAATCATTTGAGCAAGCAGCCGGATGCGGTGGGTTCGGCAAGGGTAATTTCTCCGAACTGTTCAAATCTATTGAAGCGTACGAAGCGACGCTTCAAATTTAGCCAGGCATTGTTATCAAACCATTTCTTATTCCTTACATTCTCGATTCTTTCTGGTTCGGCTAGGGCGCGCTACAATTCGCTAACTATCAAAATGCTTAGATGAAAGCGAAAGGGTTATCGGCGCTATATTGCGCCGCCGTAGCCGTAGGCTGCGCCGTGCCTGGCGCGGCTACAGGCGCGTGTTGTATGGGCGCAGGCTTCGAGATACTTGGTTGCGGCGAGTCCACGGGCGCAAACGAGAAGGAATCTCCTGCCGAATGAGCTTTGATGTCTTCAAACATCATCGCTTGATGCGTATCTGTGGCCGGCGCTGGCGGCTGCGAAACTGGCATCGGGAATCCCATGGGACCCAGATTCACCGGCTTCGCCGGCACTGGTGGCGGCGCCGCGGTGGCAACCGGCGCCACCGGAGCTACTGTTGGTGGCGCAGCCGGCGGCGGCTGAGATTCTTGGCTAGGCAAAGATCCAAAAACATCTGCTTCTGGGGCTTGCGATGGGACTGGCACCGCTTGTGCTGGAGGTGGCCCTGTCTTCGACTTTATTCCCGTCAATTCACCGAACGATGCGAATGGATCTGGCTGTTCCGGCTCCACCGGCGGTGCTTCCTGTTGCACTGGCGGTTGCTGCGACTGCTGCGGCATCGTTTGCGCGTTGACTGGAGCCATCACTTGCGGCGGCATCATTCCCGACATTTGCATTTGCATTTGCGGCGGCATCATTCCCGGCATTTGTTGCATCTGCGGCGGCATCATTCCCGGCATTTGTTGCATTTGCGGCGGCATCA
>Ga0206682_10000109_pt1 | contig 80259 bp, 121 predicted proteins | sample M240m12015metaG_FD_155444 | JGI IMG/M metagenome (GOLD analysis project Ga0206682, IMG submission 155444) | Ammonia-oxidizing marine archaeal communities from Monterey Bay, California, United States - M2 40m 12015 | ecosystem: Environmental > Aquatic > Marine > Intertidal zone | place: USA... | reverse complement strand
TCAGATTGAAAACCATGTCGGTAGAGTACGTCATTTACCTAAAGTTCAGAAGCTTTATAGTAAGGTTGGTGATAGAATGATGGATTGGAGATTCCGTAAAGAGCTAGAATCTCAGATACCTCCTAAGTATGTTAAGAAAGATGGGGAGATAGTTAAGACTATTTCTCCTAGAGATCAAGTTACTCAAGCTTATAGAGACTATCGTAACGGACTCAATAACTGTCTTAACTTCCAGCTTCAGTCATTAGCTGCTGCTGTAGTAAATAGAGCAGCTTTAAAGATTAACTTGAAGGCTAAAGAATTAGGTATAGATGCTATAGTTCAAGCTCAAGTACATGACCAGTTGATTATTAATATTGATGAAAAGGATGCAGAAACGTTTGCACCTTATGTACAAGAGATTATGGAAAACACAACTAAACTACCCGGAGTTACTTTAAAAGCACCTCCAGAGATAGCTGATAACTGGAGAGAAGGGCATTAGAGCCTATTTATTTTAAATGAGAGATCGACTCGAGAGCGATTTTAATTTTTTTATTAACCGATGACCCTAGGGCATCATAAATTTTAATGATATGAGTACATTATTTTATGAACGTACACCGTTCGACATTTTAGTTAGAAATTTTTTTCAAGACGCAAGCACTTTTTCTCCGCTTGCAGAAACCAAAGTTCCTCACCCAGTAGACATTTATACGACGGATACAGATTTAGTATTCGACATAGCGGCTACAGGAATCTCAAAAGAGGATATTCAAATTCAGACTCAAAATAGTACATTGAGAGTTAATTACGATAAGTCTAGTAACGAAGATAATAAAGACTATATCCATAAAGGTATAGCTAAAAGATCTTTTAATCTAGGCTGGAAAATTGATAGCAAGTTTGAACTTAGTAAAGCAAAAGCTGAGTTTATAGACGGACTATTAACAGTTACAATTCCTTTTGCTAAAGGATCAGAGTTAAAAACTTTGAAAATTAGCTAAATTTTTTATGCTCTCGAGTTTGTCTTTCAAATAAATTATCTTATATTAATAATAAACGTTATATAAATGGCAAAACAATTAAAACCAACTAACGATCGTATACTGTTAAAACCTATTGATGAAGGTGAACAGACATATGGTTCAATAGTTATCCCTGATATGGGAAAAGAAAAGCCTGAGATGGGCCAAGTACTAGCAGTAGGACCAGGAGCTTGGACTGCTACAGGAGTTATTAATCACGTACGTTCTTGTAAAGTAGGGGATATAATTTTAGTACCTAAGATTGGTACGTTAAGAATAGACTTTGAAGGAGAAGAGTACTATATTGCCTCTGATAGAGAAGTACTTGCAGTAGTAGAACAGGAACCACCAGTAGGATTTGAAGAAGATTAGTTATGAGTAAAAAAATTACATTTTCAAAAGAAGCTAGAAATAAACTAGCTGACGGAGTCGATAAACTAGCAAATGCAGTTACGGCAACATTAGGTCCATCCGGACGTAATGTTATTATAGAACAAGATATGGGTAATCCCGTATCAACTAAAGATGGGGTTACTGTAGCTAAGTCCATTGAACTTAAAGATAAAGTTGAAAACTTAGGAGCACAGATAGTTAAACAGGCATCTATAAAAACTGCTGAACAAGCAGGAGATGGAACTACTACTTCTACATTATTAGCTCAATCTATTTTAAGTGAAGGTATTGATAGAATGTCTGCAGGTTCAAATGCAGTTGACATCAAAAAAGGTATTGAACAAGCAGTTCAAGACATAACAGGCTATCTAGCCGTAGAATCAAAAGAGATCACAGATGAAGAACAGCTTAAGCAGATAGCTACAATTTCAGCCAATAACGATCAAGAAGTTGGTGAGTTAATTTCTACTGCCATGGATAAAGTTGGGACTGATGGTGTTGTCGCAATCGAAGAATCAAAAACTGGAGAGACATACCTTGAAACTGTTGAGGGTATGCAATTCAATCGCGGTTATAAGTCTCCATACTTCGTTACTGACAACAATTCAATGCAGGCTGTTCTCAGTGATCCTTTTATTCTTATTACTGATAAAAAACTTAGTCAGGTAAAAGAGCTACTTCCTTTACTAGAAGCTATATCTCAACAGAATAAACCTCTTCTTATCATTGCAGATGATATATCAGGAGAGGCGTTATCTACTATGGTAGTTAATAAGATGAGAGGTATACTTCCTTGTGCTGCAGTAGGTGCTCCTGAGTTTGGTGATAGAAGAAAACAAAGCTTAGAGGATATCGCAGTACTCACAGGAGGTCAGGTTATATCTTCTGAAAAAGGTATGAGATTAGATAAGTTTGATACTAACTGGTTAGGTAAAGCAAATAAAGTAACTGTCGGTAAAGAGATAACTACTATTGTAGATGCTAAAGGTGATCAAGATGCTATAGTACAGAGAGTAGAAGAGATTAAAACTCAAATAGAAGAATCTACTTCTCCATATGAAAAAGAAAAACTTCAAGATAGATTATCTAAATTTGTAGGAGGAGTTGCTATAGTACATGTAGGTGGTCATACTGAAGTAGAAATGAAAGAAAAGAAAGATAGAGTAGATGATGCTCTTCATGCTACCAAAGCAGCAATCGAAGAAGGTATACTTCCCGGAGGAGGAATAGCTTTACTTAATGCTGCATTATGGTTAGTCGGTACACTTCAAAACGACCTTGATGAAACACCTCCTCCAGAAGGAGACGTTGCAGTAGGGTATGATATAGTTATAAATGCTGTAGAAAGACCTTTTTTTAAAATATTAGAGAATGCAGGTTATAACAATGATCAGATAGGAGATATAGAAAGCTATATTAAAGTTAACGGAGAGTTTTGGTTTGGTTACAATCCAAGAGAAGAAGATTACTTTGATATGTTTAAAGAGGGTATTATAGACCCTACTAAGGTAACGAGACTAGCCTTAGAAAATGCAGCATCAGTAGCTGGTACTTTACTAATTACTGAAGCAGTAGTCTCAACAGGAAAGAATAAAAAGAAAACAACAGATGGAGTTGATCCAAACATGTTGTTAGGTTAAATTTAATTAATTAATTATGAGTGCAAAACAAGAATTATTTGAGCAGATTGCAGAGCAGTATGCTATTTTAGAAGCCGAAAACGGTGGAACTACAAAAGCTTCTCAAGCAAGAGCTAGAAAAGCTGCTGGTGAGATCAAGAAATTGATTACACCTTACAAGAAAGCGAACATGGATGCTGTGAAGGGGTAGGGCGTTTTTCCTCCCCGACGAAGTCGCCACGCGCATTTTTTACAAGCCCTTCCCTTTCCGGAAGGGTTTTTTTTATATTTATTTATATGAGAAGAAATATTTGGTTTTTTGGAGATAGTTACATTGAACATGATGACAATTGGGTTAGATATGTAGCAGATAGATGTAAGGCTAAAATACAAGAGTTAGGAGCAGGAGGTAGTAGTACTTCGTACTTACTTGATAGATTGCATACTTGTGGTCCAAGAATGAAAAAAGAAGATTACGTAGTAGTGGCAATCACAGACCCAACTCGTCATTACTTAGGTAAATTGCATTTGATGGAACATATGGTGCGTAGACCAGACGTAAAGCATTTAGATATGAGTCCATATGGGATGATAGAGAATGAATTCGTGCGTGAGTTAAATGTAACTTGGGAAGATTTACGTTCTATAGATTCTCAAATGAAAGTACTTGATACTTTAAATGCTTATGATAGGTATATAAGACATCTATACGATAGTCATGTTTTTATGCAAGATTATATATCAGTAGCTAATAATATAATTACTAATATTCTTCCTAACCTACCTACTAAAAACGTTATTTACTTTTATTCTATTAATAGATCTCAATATGAAGATTCTAAGTTTTGGCAAAAAGGAACCCAACCAACAGCAGAGTCGTTCTATCATTTACAATTGGATTACTTTGCTGAAGATAGAAAAATGGCGGATGAAGGGGAGATAATGATAGAATTGCGAACGCCTAATCACTGGGTGACTGACCCAAAAATGCAAAAAAAGTTTTGGTCTACTTATAATCCTATTTTAAAGTTAATCGGAGCAGATAATCCGGATCTTATTATATAAATTAGGATTCATTAGTTATTTTTCTTATATTTATTAATATGAACATATTCAAAACAAAACAAGCAAAAAGAAGAGATGCTAAAAAGCAGTTCGAGAATGAAAAACTTCCGTTATGGAAGAGAATACTCGCGCTTTTTAAAATAGCTTTTACTGCAGTTGGTAAACAAGATTAATGTTATTTAAACAGTTTATAAAAGACATACCCGACCACCCAAAAGAAGGGATTTTATTTAGAGATATTCAACCGTTACTTGCCGATCCACAAGCATTTGAAGATGCAATACAAGCAATGACTGACTTAATTGACGTATCATATGATAAAATTGATTATTTTGTAGGTATTGAATCTAGAGGATTTATATTCGCGACAGCTTTGGCGTGGATAACAAACTCTGGTTTTAAATTAATAAGAAAGCAAGGCAAGCTACCTCCTGATAATTTAGAGACTATATCATATGATACTGAATATAGCACAGATGTTATACAGATGGAAAAAGGATGGGGTAATGTAATTTTAGTTGATGATGTACTCGCGACCGGTGGTACGATGAGAGCATCTGAACAACTAGCCACAAACGCAGGATATCAAGTTATAGATTCTCTATGTTTGTTAGATATAGGAATCTTAAAAAATCATGATATCAAATGTCTCGTATCTTATTAATATCAGCAACTCGTTTAGAACATCATGATGATTCTCTATTCGGTATACCTATTCATATTATAGGTATTGGAAAGGTTGAAGCAGCCTTAAATACTAAAAAATTAATAGAACAATATAAATTAGAAAACGCAGGAGGAAGACCTGACTGTATAATTAATTTTGGTTCTTGCGGTAATTTAAAAGATCATAAGGTAGGAGATGTATTAGAAGTAGGAGAGGTACATGATGATTTTTACGGATGTGTAGTACCGGAACATGATCCTATAAGAATTAACAACTCAGATATTAAGTTATTCACCACAGATACTTTTTATGATACTAATAATTATTATAGCCTACATTATAATAATATGATTAAAAAATGTAATTTAGTAGATATGGAGGGATATTCTATAGCTAAGGTTGCAAAAAATGAAGGAGTAAAGGTATCCATATATAAATGGGTAAGTGACGATGGAAGTAAATCTGCATGGGAAGAGAACGCTGCTGCTGGTTATAGTAATTTTAAAGAAATATTTAAAAGTAAATACATAAATGAATAATCATTATGCAGCTTTAATTATTGGTGGAGGAACAGCTGGTTGGCTTACTGCATTATACATGCAGAAGTATAACCCTGGGCAGACTATAGCTTTTAGTTAAAGTGACAAAATACCATCAGTAGGAGCAGGAGAGGGTACTACTCCTCAAATAGTTGGTATACTAAAGAGTTTAGGTATCACAGAGGAAGAATTTCTACGTAAAACTAATGGAACTAAAAAATTTGGAGTTAGGTTTACTAATTGGTCTGGTAATAATGATTCTTTTCAAAACTTATTTTTTACAAATAGAAGAATAAATTATGCTTATCATTTTGATAGTGCTTTAATTATTGCTTTTCTCAAAGGTATAGCCAAATCAAGAGGTATAATTCATATTATAGATAAGTATACTGGGTGCGAAAGAAATGGTGAAAATATAACAAGAGTTTATTTAGAAAAAACCGGTAACATATCCGCTGAACATTATTTTGATTGCTCTGGTTTTGCTAGATTGCTTATTGGTAAGGAATATAATACTAAATGGATATCAACTAAAAAATACCTTCCTGTTAATAGTGCAATACCTTTTTCAATTGAAAGAAAATCTGATAATCCTCTTGCTAAAACATACACAGATGCTGTTGCTATGAAACATGGATGGTTATGGCAGATACCCTTACAACATCGTTATGGTTGTGGGTATGTATTCGATAACACTAGAATATCTGACGATGATGCTAGAGCAGAGTTAGAGGAATATATGGGTCAAAAATTATTCAATAGATTTAGTAGTAGAATTATACATTTTGAATCTGGTTACTATAAAGATTTATATAGAGGTAATACTTTTGCTATTGGATTAAGTGGTGGATTTTTTGAACCTCTTGAAGCTACATCATTAATGACTGTATGTCAACAACTACTCTACTTTACCAAAAGTAGAACTTTACAGAATGTTAAACATAAGGAATACAATGATTATTTCAGACGAGTAAATGATCAGATAATGATCCATCTCAAATATCATTATTTAAGTATAAAAGACGATACCCCATTTTGGAGGGATCAATTTACATCACCTATTCCGAATAACCTTTATAAGTTACTTAATAATGATTTTACTTTTAAACCTAAGACCATAGGTCAGTACAAAGAACTGTTAGGTATGACCGATAATAATGAATACTTATTTACTATAGAGAACTGGGTAATATTTAGTAGACTACTTATTGAAAAATATAATATACCTGTTCATGCTAAAAGACCAATAACAAGTAGAATAAAAAGCTTGTTTAATTTAAATTAATTTCGTATATTACAGTTATGAGAACAGCAGAAGTAGTAACACCAAATCATCCAGACAAGATCTGTGATAGAATTTCAGATGCAATATTAGACGAATGTCTTAAACAAGATCCAGATACAAGAGCGGCTATCGAAACGATGGGCGGTCATGGGATTATAACTGTCACTGGAGAGTTGACAACTAAAGCATTTGTAGATGTACCAGAGGTAGTTAAAAGAGTATACGGTAAGGATATCGGAGTACAGACTAACATAGTTAGACAATCACCAGAAATTGCTCAAGGAGTCGATACAGGAGGAGCAGGAGATCAAGGTATTATGATAGGATATGCTTGTAACGACAATGAAGAATACGTTCCTCAAGAGTATTACTTAGCTCGCAAATTAGCACAACATATATACGAAAAGTATCCGTACGATGGAAAAACTCAAGTTACTATGAATGGTAACTCATTAAGGGTAGTAGCTTCATTTTGCTGCACTCCTACTAATATTCTTAAAGACCTAGTGGTTGAATTTTTCGATCAATATCCTGATTACAGAATAGAAGACTTACATTGTAACCCAGCCGGTGATTGGTTATTAGGTGGATTCGATGCAGATGCTGGACTAACAGGAAGAAAACTAGCAGTAGATAATTATGGTCCTAGAGTTCCTTTAGGTGGCGGAGCATTCTCAGGTAAAGATGCGACTAAAGTAGATAGATCTGCAGCTTACATGGCTAGAGCAATCGCAGTTGAATATTTAAGAAGATATAAAGCAGAAGAAGTACTAGTTAGACTTGCTTATGCAATTGGTCATGATCAACCTTTAGAAGCTACAGCTATTATAGATGGAGTTAAAAGAGAAGTTGAAGGATATGATTTATCTCCAAAGGGTGTAATAGAGTTTTTAGATTTAAAGAAGCCTATATTCAGTAAAACAGCTGAATGGGGGCATATGGGAAATAATTTTAATTGGTTATAATATGAGTGATTCAGTAAAAAAATGGCATGAAATGCAGGAGGCAAAGAAAAGTACTCAAACAGCTACATCAGCTGGTACTTTTATCTATGAATCTCCAGACGGTGGTGAGACTGTAACAAGAAGACCATTTGATAGGGGTATTGACGGTAGAGAAGTAATTCAACATCCAACATCAGCGTTAAAGAAAAAAGCATATGGATTACTTGTTGAGTATGATGAAGATGTTATTCGGATGGCTGCTAAAATTTTGGATATTGGTGAATGAATCTATCAGAAATTACTCAATTTAAGATTGATAAAAAGAATCTAATTGATAAAGTTCCTGACGATAGATATTCTTTTGATTTCGTTACCAGTGAAAATTTTCAATACTATCTTGATGTATTTGAAAAACTTATACACTATTCTGATTTAAGACTTTCAGATTGGAAAGAAAGACCCAATTTAGATGATGTTATAGACAGACTTAAATTTGGTTCTATATGTGAATTGTGGAACTTTGATGGTGATACTAAAGGTTGGACTTGGTTTAATACAGATGTAGTTACTACAGATTGGAAATCTTCTTACCAGCCTTTAAACGAAAGTAAGGTAGTTTTTGTAGGAGGTGCTTTTATGCCTATAGATTTAAGACCTGAAAATAATTCAGGTAGAATATTCTATACTAACGGATACAGAGCTATATTAGACTACAGTCTTAAAAAAACTATTTATATTTACTTCGACAACTGGAATACAGTTACTGAAAGATACACCTTGAGATGTGGAGGGGAGGAGTATAAGTACTTAATATGAATAAACTAACTACAGAGCAGTTTACTAAACTAAAAGGTCTTATGTCCGATGTTAAGACTGAAGGATATAGTAAGTATACAACTATACAAGGTCCTAATAAAAAGAGATTAAAAACCCAATTTATTCCAGTTAGTTTTGAGAATAAAGAATTGGTAAATTTTTTATGCGATGTTGCCAAACAAGATACATTAAAAGTAAAAAATATTCACATAGTTAATTATAGACCAGGAGAACTTATTAACGAACATAGAGATTTATCTGCTCTTACTTTAGTTATAATTACTGAAGATAATTTTAAAGGTGGTGAGTTAGTTTTAAATGGTACTATTGTAGATAATTTTAAATCTAATGGAGACTATCTGATATTTAACGGTGCAAAAAACCCTCATAGTGTAACTGAAATCACAGAAGGCTTTAGACAGACTATATCAGTATTTTTTGACGAAAAAATTTCAGTTATATGATTACTCTTACATCTTGTATTAGCGTTGATTATGATTTACCTTTACTTCCTCATTTTGTAAAGCACTATAGTAAGTTAGATATAGATCGTTATAAGTTAATTTTTCATTCTAAATTTAAATTTTATTCATCGAAGTTTGAACATCTACTAAAACCTTTAGGTGACAAAGTTGAAATATTTACCTGGGTAGGAGAGTTTAGTTGTGATCAAAAAATGGATAAACTAAATCAATTACAAACAGAAGGACTAATTTTAACAGCAGATGTAGATGAATACCAGATATGGGATAGACCTTTAGAAGGTACAGTATGGGGTAAGTTAAGAGATAGAGAGTCATTAGATTCTTCTTTATCATTTATTACTGATAAAGGTTTAGAGGAGCAATTTCCTGTTATAAGTGATAAAAGCAAATGGGGTAGGAATCTTATGAAACCTTGTTTATTTCCTTATGACATAAAATTTACATCTCCTCATCATTTAGAAAATATAGAACCTTCAGATGATTATATTGATATTGATCATTATAGATGGGTTAGGGGAAGATTGGAAAAGTCAATTGAAAGAGTAGAGACCTATAGAAAGATAAATAAACAAGGAAGAAAATTAGAGGAATTTGGTTTTTATCCTACAAAAGGATTACAGGAGGTAATAGACGAATACGGCAATAAACCACTCATATGAAAGTATTAAAAAATTTACTTACTGAAGAGGATAGAAATCTAATACACGATTGGTGGATTACATATAAAAATAAACCAGACGATCATCAGGCCGTTGGTACTAAAGCAATTAGACAAGATAAATTTTTTATTCCTTATCTTAATAAAATTAAACCTATATTAGAAAAAGAAACTGGATTTAACCTTACTAATAGATTCTCAGGTATAAGAATGTATAAAAAAGGAGATAAGTTAAAAAAACATACAGACGATGCTGCAGAGTTTGCTATTTCTATTATAGTTAAACAATCTGATAAAAAAGATAACTCATTAGTATTTTATGATAACAATACAATTGTAGTTAATTTACAAGAAGGTGAAGGATGTTATTTTAGAGGAACTAAGATACCTCATGAGAGATTAGAAGTTCAATCGGACTATATTTTACATATTTACTTAGGGTATGATATTCAAACAGATTTAATATGATAACAACAGTTTTAACCGTAATGGATAGATTAGATTATCTACCAAGTCAATTAAAAGCTATCCGTAATCAATCTATTGAAAGTAAAATACTAATACACTGGAATAGGAAAGATGATTATATGTTAGATTATCCTGCTATAATTTATCGTAATCAACATAAAAGTGCACCTTTGTACAACAGGTTTATTTCTTCATTGAATATTGATACTCCTTATGTTTTCATATGCGATGACGATATACTTCCTGGTAAGAGGTATTTAGAAAGGTGTATAAATTTTTTAGAAAAAAAAGATGCTTGTATAGTAAACTACGGAATGATATTTGAAGAAGGCTCAACCAGCTACAATGTAAAGGAACGAATATCAGCAGATATACATTTAAATAAACCTAGACAGGTTGATATGGGCGGACAGGGTTATCTTTTTAAAACTGAACTTTTAAGAGAGTACTGTAAGTATAAAATACATGACGATAAATGGGGCGAAGATATACATTTAGGGTTTATATGTTATAAGGAAAATATTCCTACCTATGTACTAAATAGTGATAAAAGTAACATAGACTCCTGGCAAGATATGTCTGTAGGTCAAAGAGGAGTAGATGATGCAGCTCAATGGAGATACCCCACTCATAAACCAGTTAGAGATAAATTAGTTAATATTTACTCTAAACTTGGATGGGAATTTAAATTAGCTAATCCTTCTATAATATGAAAAATTGTATTTTCTTTTTTGGTGATTCATTTACTGAAGGTCATAAGTTAAAAGGTACTGATAAAATATGGCCTAGACTTATACATACATTATATCCAGAATATAACTATATAAACACAGGTAAAGGAGGAGCCTCTCAGCTATTCATCATAAAAGAAATAATATCTAATTTACCTAATATAAAAAAAGGAGATAAAGTATTTGTGTTAGAAACTGACCCAGTTAGAACTGAGGTGTATAGTGAAAAATTAGATAAGGTTGTTCCTACAACTGCAAGAATGATTGCCAATATAGACAAATATGATTTTTTACCTAAAGAGAAAAAACACTCATTAGTTAATTACACCTATGAACATAGACATCAATATGCTGATAAATTTATAGCATTTTATTCTAGTATTTTTCTTGATTTAAAAGTTTACTTTGAAAATATAGATGTTAGTTTTTTCCATATACCTTATGAAGAAGAAAGATGGACATTATTTGAATCATATAAATCTAAGTCTAGTGGTGTAGTTGACGATTATCATTGGAACGAAAATGGTAACATACAGTTTGCATTATGGGTACAAAAACAGTTTAATTTAGTTGGTAGTCTGAATAAAAATTACTATATTTAGATATGATACAACTTCTTCCTTATAAACCTATACATGAAAAAAAGTGGTTAGAGAAGCACCTTGGTGCTAACTACTTCAAAAAAAAGTACGACCGCTTTATGTGGTGGCGTTCTTATAGTCTCAAGAAGAAACCTTTACCGGATATATCTCCTCTTCGTACAAGAATAGAGAATGGTGATTTCGATTTAGGTCCCTATATATTTGAAATAGAACTAGCTCAGCATAGAATAAATGAGAAGTTCTTAATACATAAACACGAAGATACTTTCAGAGAAGATACTCAGATTGATAAAGCTCGTATAAAGAGACTTCAAGAAGATAGAGATAAAGACGAGAAGATTAAGTTAGAAGCTCTTAAGAAGGCTTTTGTATTAGAGTTCAATATGACTAAAGAACAGTACGATAGAGAATCTGCTAAACCTAATACATCTATACTTTCATTCTACGATAAGATGGAAAAGAGGTTTGGGCTAAGAGGATGGAGGTTGAGAGATAATAACAGACCTTCTAATTTAGTATTTGCAGATGAAAGATGCTGTTAAGCGATTAGATATAAACGGAATGATAGATGATTTGATTCATCTTGATATAACTCATTCTCTTATAGTAGTCGAAATAAATACTTACTTTTCATCCTCTAAAGATACATACCATAAAAAGTTTTCTGATTGGAATAAATTTATTACTAGTCCTCTCTTTATAAAAACCATTAGAGATTTTATAGATCAAGGTAATACTATTATACTTGATGCTACAATGGAAGGATCTGTTATAAATAATTCAATTAGGAAGTATCTTAACTTTCTCCAGAGCAATAATATAGATTTCAATAAAGTATTTTTAGCATTTAACAATAGTAAACTAAATCCTTCAGTAGATAATCAATACGGAGGTTACAATATACGTTCTATTTTCTTTCCTCATTTTTTTATTTCTACTGGATATAAATTTAAATTATTTAACATAGAAGATAATCATACAGTTAAAGAATATGACTTTCTATGTCTTAACAGAAGAATGAGAGACGGTAAGCTCTTGGTATTAAAAGAACTTAAAGAAAGAGATTTACTTAAAAACACATTATACTCTTACGTATCAGATAATCTAGTTACTACAGATAAAGATATTATAGATAAAAGACAACCTGAAGGAGACCTATCTTATGGAGAGCATATTGCAAAAGATGATGGAACATTTTTGTATGGGTTTAATCCTAAATGGTATCATAACTGTAAAGTTGAAATAGTAAATGAAACTTATTATTTTGAAGATGATCAATGTCACATGACTGAAAAGATATTTAAATCTATTCTAATGGAAAAACCTTTCGTAGTTAATAGTACAAAAGGATTTTTAGAAGAGTTGAAAAAGCTAGGGTTTAAAACTTTCTCTTCTATTATAGATGAAAGTTATGATAACGCAAATAATATAGACAGGTATAAGCGGGTAATCGATGCTGCCCAAGAGTTAGTAAAATACTACGATAGTGACGAAGTTAAAACTATATGTGAGTATAATAAAAATCTATTACTATCTAAAGAACATAAGAAAAAAATTATAGATAAAGTATTTTTAAGTAAAATAGGTATTAATTATGAGCAACTTACTCAAGGACGGATATAACATAGTTGACGGATACAGATTACAGCAAGACCCTCAATGCTCTGAATACTTTGAAAGGTACCTAAATATAATTAAGCCGGAAAGAATATTAGAGTTAGGAACTGCTAATGGTGGTTTAACAAAAATACTAAGAGATTATACCGATGTTCCTATACTAACTGTCGAAAAAGAAAAAACGATTATAGATAGCAGAACATATAACATTGCTGATGTTTATATTGGAGATTTTTTTGATATAAATTTTGTCAATACTATACTACTTCCTTTTATATCTCTTCCTGGTAGAACATTAGTCTTATGTGATGCTTTTAATAAAATTCATCAGTATAGAAAATTCGTTAGATTTATTAAACCAAATGATGTTATTGCAGTTCATGATTACTTTACTTCTACAGAATACTTTAATGAAAATATTAAAGATAAAAAGTGGAATTGGTGTGATATTACTGATGTAGACATGGAAGAAGTTAATAAAGAATTTGAAATGATAGATATAGGTGAAGAGTTAAATGAAATATTTTGGGCGACAAAATTAAAAAAAGGTAGTCAAAAGTTGGTAACCTTAGTTTAACTTCTTATATTTATAGTATATTAACGTTAATTAAATAATTTATAAATGAAAACAATTCTAATTATTGTACTGGTTTTGGCAGCAGTTGCTGGAGCAGTATGGGTAGGTACGAAGTTTTTCGGACTTACTAAAGATGATGACAAAGATGGTATTCCTGATAAAGTTGAGGATACTGTTAAAGAAGTCAAACGTAGAGCTAAGAGAGTAAAAGAAGAGCTTAAAGACGTTGCTGATGCTGCAAAAGATGTAGTTGATCAAGCCGGAGATGTTGCCGGAGCTGTTAAAGGTAAACCAAGAAAAGGTAGAAAGCCTCGTGCTAAGAAAACCACTAAATAATGCAGCAGAATATTAATGTCGACATCAATCAAACACAATCAGTTACATGTGAAGAGTGCGGAGGAGTCTACTTCGACCAAGCTCTCATTATCAGAAAGGCTTCAGGACTCCTTACAGGTCAGTCCAAACCTTCTTATATCCCAATCCCAATCTTCAAATGTGTCGAATGTGGACACGTCAATGCTGAATTCCTCCCAAAGGAAATTCAATCCATTGACTGATGCTTACCCCGGGATTCACGAATATGAATAACAGAGGCCTTCGGGCCTCTTTTTTTTTTGCCTATTTATAAGACGGAATTCCTATCCAAAGTCGGACAGTTTTATATGTCTAATTAAAAATCAACATATGAATTTTTTAGAAACTTTTAGCTCTTGGGCTAAGAAACTGACAGATGTGGGTGTAACAATTATTGCACTTGGTATAGTATTAGAAGTACTATTCAAAGGCGCTAATATCCCTTTCTGGCCTGAAGTATCAGTAGTAGACAATGTAATGGCTATTATTGGTGGTTTAAGCAATGAAGGTCTACTCGGATTAGTAGGCGCTTTTGTATTGTATCACATACTTAAGAATAAGTCAATGTAATAATACAATAGTTTAATTAGAGGGGCTTCGGCCCCTTTTTTTGTTTTATATATCTATTTATCAATATAAGAAGTTTCATAATTGTCGTGTAAGTGTTAACATAATGGTTGCCTTGAAATCGCAGTAATATGAGGCTTTTACTTTTTTTATTAAGTTTCCTATTTAGTTTCTGCTTAACAGCACAAGAAATTAAATTAGGAACAGTTGAGAATAAGATACAACTCGGCGACTTAGTCGGGAATAGAGATCTAACTTTTGGAGTAACCAATATGTTAGAAGAAGTTATCCAGGACTATGGATACGATCTTAATCCAAACTCAGAACTCGAAATTACTGTAGACATATTATACTTCGATGTAAAGAAGAATAATGTTCAGTTAGCTGTTTACAACAAAAACGTAGACCTTTATCAGATCATTGCTAGAGCAACATTGAAGAAAAATGGAAAAAAGAAAAAACAAGTAGTAGCGAAAGGTACTGCTAAATCTATATCAACAGCCACCTTATTAGTAGACGAAGGAGGTAAGTTTTCACAAGCTAACGTTTCTACAGCAATTAAGAAACTATGTGAGCAGTTGATAGATAAATTAAAAATATGAAAATAATAAAAAAGCTACTTCGCTTTTTCGATTGGATTGATGACGGTCTAAGAGATATGTACGGTGTAAGTAACAAAAATTTAGGAAAAAAGAAATGAGAAAACTCTTACTATTATTAACTCTAATCCCAGCATTGTCTATTGGACAGTTGTCTGGACCTAGTTCTACTGATGTAGCAGATGGAGAAGGAGCAGCTGGCCTTGTGTGGTTAGGTTCACCATCTAACTCTAATTTAGCTATAGCAGATGTAGAAGTTAATGATACTATTGTATTTGGTATCAAATTAACGAATTGGTTATCTGATACTCATGACATAACTTATGCTCACATTGATGTTGAGTATAATAATGCAGCATATACGTATTTAGGAACGGAATATATGGCACCGTCAAGTGACAACCCACAGAACAGTCTATTTGAAATGACTGGATATAAGATGACGTTTAATAGTAACCATGAAGCATACGATATATGGGCTCAATGGCAGAATGGTAGCTATGGTCAAAATACTGGTTGGAATAACCTACACCCTCAGACACAAACAACTGGTGGTGATTTAGGAGAACTAGATTACTTTGTAAAATTAAAGTTCAAGGTTAAAGATGCTGGTACAAATCATGACTATACTGATAACATAATGATTACTATGGGTAGGATAACTGCTAATTTAACAAACGGTACAACGAAAGTTTATAGCCCAGTTTATGCATATGAAAATCAAGACTTTACAAATACACCATTAGAAGATATAGACGTGCAAGGTATTACTGCTAAACTTAATATGGGTAGTAACGTTGATATGACCAAGTTTAAATTAGTACCAGTTAAAAAAGATGGAGATAATTGGGTTAATTTAATATCAGGTAACACTTACTGGTTAAATGTTCCTTCAGATGGATCAGTAGATATTACTTCTTATATTACTAGTACTTCAGAAGATTACGGAGTAATATGGAACTATGGTTTACCTGTAGATGATGGTAATAATAATTTTAAAACTTTATATGAAGATATATTAACTATATCAGATGTACAGTTAGCTCTTAAAGAACTAGCAACACATGGTGCAGGAGCAATTAATGCAGGTATATCAAAATTTAATGCTGATGTAGCAGGAGGAACTAATGGGGCTAATGATAACATATTAGACGATTCTGATACTTATAAGTTATTAGCTCACGTAATGGGTGTGAGTGAGTTGTATGTTGATATTGATAGTGATGGAGATGTAGATGACACTGATGCTAATAATAACGGTGTAAACTTCTTTAGATCTACAGACGGTAGTACATATACAAATACAACGGCAGAGTCATATGAAGCAAATGGTATAACACATAACGGATCATTAACTGAAATAGATGTAAACTTTAGCAATATCTCTTCAGGTCAAACATTTGAAGTATACGGTACTTGGAAAGGTGATGTAAATCTTTCTCATTCACCAAGTGTTAGTAACGGTATAGTAAATGATGCAGTATCTATTTCATTTGCATCTTCTCCATCTGGTAGATCAACAGTAAATATGTTTACAGGAGTAGGAGGAGCTCAAATAGATTTGGTTAATGGTACTATGATAGTAGAAGAAGATGGAGATAAAGTAGTAGCAACAATATCAATACCAGAAAGTAATTTATCTGCAGCACAAATAAGATTAAATTTTGATGATTCAAGATTATCTTTTGATTCTGTAAAAGCTGATTCAGGAAACACTACTACTAATTTTGCTAAAGTAACTGAAAATAGAGTAAACTTTGGTTCAATTAATACTCTAGGTGATTCTATGTCAGATACAACATATACTGTAACTTTTAGTAAGACCGCACAGATTAACGGTGTTACAGGATTAATAATATTAACAAGTACTGATGCTTCAGATATGGATGCAGTTAGAGTACAATTAAATATAGAATAAAAAATGAGCTACAATTTTCAAAAATGGTATTATACAATCTTGTTCACATTATTTTTAGCATGTGCACCAGATGAATATGACTTTACAGTTACTCAATGGGTAGCTAGTGAGTTAAAAATAGAAGAGACTACTGGCTTGCAGTTTGATGACAATAGTGTTTATGATGGAGCAAAGTTTAATATAAAAACAGACGTTGACGGAACATACACAGTTGAAATATTAGACTTAGCTAAACAATTGGTTAGTAGAAATACCTTAAAGGTAACGGAAGGTGATAACGTTTATACGATATACACCAGAGTACTTGAAACTGGAGACTATACATTTAAGTTTTTAGATGAAAGTGGGAATGAAAAACAGTCAGTTAAATTGTTTGTAAAATGAAAAACGTATTCGCAGTACTAAGTGTTTTATTATTATTAGGGTGTACCAACCCTTCGATGGAAAGAGGATTTGCTAGATTAAATGAATCGCTACAAGAAGTAGTTAATTCGTTTGAAGCATTAAACATTCCTCAAATTACTTCCGATATGGAACAAATCGTAATGGATTTAGAAGTTATCGTTGAGGGAGTACAGAATTATCACGATGCAGTAATGGAGTATAATGCTCATCTTGCAGAGTATAATGAAGCTATGTTAGAGTATAATGATGCTATGTTAGCTTACGAAGAAGCAATGCTTGTTAATGAAGAATTTTTATCTGAAATAGACGATATCCTGAACGGAGTAGTTAGCTCCTTAGAAGGACTTCAGACATTATATGATGAAGGTAATCAATGGGCAGGTATCTTTTTACAAATAGCTAACATTAAATTAGGACTACAAGATATACTAGCTACAATGAAAACTAAAGCTACTAAAGCACAAGTAGAAGAACTTTTAGCCTCTTTACAAGAAGTGGGTGAAGGAGTTGATCAATTAGTTGCAGTAGCAGATTATGACTATGACGGTGTTATTAACGCATTAGATAAATGCCCAGATACTCCTATAACTCAAATAAACAATGTAAATGCTGAAGGATGTGCTCCAGATGAGACTCCAGTCAGTGATGATTAAATATGAAAAATCTATTAAAAAACGTTAAGGCTCAGATAACTGCAGGTGTAGCAATTGTACTTACAACTTTAGGTACAGTTTTTACAGATAAAGTAGAAGAGTTTTTCGGAGTAGAAAGTGATGATTCGGCAGTAGAGGTTAAGCAAGAACAAAACGTTAATGTGGAAGGCCCTACAATCAATATTACTATTCCGGAACAAAAGAAAGATACCGTCGTAAAGAAGGTGTTTATTAAAGCCAAACCTAAACTTACTGAAACCGAAAAAAGGAAGAAGGCAGGTTTAGATTGGTAGTTATATCGCAGTAGAAAAAAGGAACCGATAGCGGCAACTATCGGCTCCGATAAGAATTAATTTGTAACCATTAAAATTGAAACTATGAACAATTACGTAAACCCTTATTCTTTAATAAAAGAAGAATATCTCGAAGCTACAACTTTTACACGAAAAAGTTTAGTATTATTTTTTGCAGCCTGGTTTTTAACACTATCTTCTCTATTTTTAGTAGGATTTTCTACTATTGTATGGGAACTTGTTACTAACCCAGCTACATTTGACAACGCAACTTGGGGCATCTTCGATACCCTTGGTTAAAAGATTATTAGTACTACTATTATTTAGTACTTCTATATCGGCACAACAAATAGGAAAGACTACTACAGAGGATTATCAGGCGGATTTTGAGAAACAAGCCTCGTTATACTCAATACCAGAATATGATGGTGATCCAGTACCAGTAGCTCTCCTTAATATTGGAGTTACAGAAGACGTTCTAAACCAATATCCTGAATTAAGGGATAATAGAGTAGGTTTAGGTCTGACTAACATTACTGTAGCATTCCTTGACGAAACTTGGAGATTCGAATTTGTCGAAACTCGAGATGAAATCAAGAATAGAATGGTGACTCAATATAAAGCATCCCAAAAAGGATTTACAGCTAATGATATCGATATCAAAGGTAACATTACTTTAGCTAAATATTTTATTTATGTTGAAGTATATGACTACTCTGTATCAGAAGATGAAACTATAAATCTTAAAGATGGGATTAAAAACAAACTAGTTACCAGACTAGGACTACAAATCAGAGCAGTTGATTCTGAAACTGGCCTTTATATGACCGGATCAGGATTAGGTAAAGCAATTACTACTAGAGAGCTAACCTTAACTAACTCAGACAATTTAGATGAAGTAAAATTCAATTCCTCCTCAGTGGGTGTATCTACTCGAAAAGCATTAGAGACTGCAGTCGCAAAGATAGTGAAGAGAATGATACGAAAAGGAATTTTTGATCACTAATTGTTATGAGAAGGTTGCTATTAATTATAGTAATTACTGCGATGGGGATGGGTCGGGCCTACTCACAGGCCCTGATCCAAACCTATGTAGATAGGTGTACAGGAGCAGTCTCTGTATTTAGTGTACCTATGAATGGACAGACTGTTGTAGCATTCTATAACAAGTCCCGTACATTTACAGCAGCAGAATTCCAAAATGGTGAATTACAAGCATGGCTAGAAGAAACCTGGCTGTGGTGGAATGCTCTTAGTCCATGTTCAACTACTGGAGGTACTGTAGTAAATACAACTCAACAAACTCAACAAACCACGCAGCAGGCTACAGAAGCAGCAGCTAATGCTACTAACGTTGCGAATCAAACTGCTACGACAAATACTATACCCGATGCAACATCTACTAATGTTAACGTTCCCGCTACTACTGAAGCACCTACGACTACTGTTCCAGATACTACGACTTCGGCTCCTGATACTAGCGTACCGGATACAACTACATCAACACCAGACACGAGTACTCCTGATACGTCTACATCACAACCCACAACAACTGAATCGAGCCAGGGGAGTTCGCAACCAGACACAACTAGTACTGAAGGAACTGCTTCAACAGAAACGCAAAGTACAGAAACGTCTACAGAAGCTTCTTCATCCGAAACGTCATCTGGCGGAGAAAGCTCGCAAGAAACGTCTCAAGAAAGTTCATCAGAATCTACAGAAGTAGAAAGTACCGAGTCTACAGAGAGTACTGAAACTGAATCAACAGAAACAGAATCAACTGAAACTGAATCTACTGAATCAGAAAGTACCGAAAGTGAAAGCACAGAATCAGAATCATCAGAAAGTGAAAGTGAATCTACAGAGAGTGAATCTGATGATAGTACTGAAAGTGAATCTGAATCAGAAACTGAAAGTGAAAGTGAATCTGAATCAGATGAAACTACAGAAGAAGAATCTACAGAGGAGGAATCCACTGAAGAAGAGTCAACCGAAGAAGAATCAGAAAACGAAGAATCAGATGAAGAACAATCAGAAGAAGAGTCAGAAGAAGAATCAGAATCAGACGAGGAGTCAGAAGAGGACAGTGAAGAAGAATCAGATGAAGAGGAGTCTGACGAAGAAGAATCTGAGGATGATGAGGAAGAAAGCGAAGAAGAAGAAACTTCAAACGAAGACGAAGAGGAAGATGATGAGGATGAAAAGAAAAAAAGAGCTTTTGCTCCTCCAGTCCTTGCCGCTAACGTACTATCTCAACAAGGAGTTGACGGAAAATATTCCTATGCTACAATGTTCGGCATAAGCCAGACTACTTTGCTAGGTACTGAAACATTTGGTGCTAACTTAATGGTGTATGACAATTTAGAACAGTTTATGTTAAACCTTAATTATTCTAGAGTTCATGTAAATGATGAAGGAAGAGTTAACAGAGTATATTCAGCCGCTGTAGGAGGGATGAAAATGTTTACATCCTATATGGGTACTATGAACCATTCACTAGTATTTTTAGGTAAGAAAGGTCTAGTAGGTGGATTTGCATTAGGAACTACTATAACATCTGTAGAACTTGATGTAAGAGAAGGATACATATACTATGATGACATAGTGCTTGCTGGTTCATTAACTGGTTTTGCTACTAAGTCTTTTAAATACAATGATAGATTAACTATTAGTCCTATGGTAGCTGTATCATCTCCATTTATTACTCAGAGTTTAACTAATTATGATACAACTTGGAATACAGATGTAATGGTTATAGGAGGAACAAATTTTAATTATATGTTTACTCAAAGATTTGGGTTAACATTAGGAACAACTGTAATCGATGCCACTATAAAAGATTTTCCTACTATGGTAAACTTTATGATTGGAGGTAGATTAAGTTTTTAACTATTTATTAATATGGAAGAAAAAGAGAAAAAAGCTTTACACCCAGCAGATACTAACGGAGACGGTAAAGTATCAAAGGCAGAACATGATATGTATCTAGAGTTCAAGAGAAAAGAACTTGATGACCAAGATGCAATGAGAGATGCTCAACGTAAGATGGCATGGTTTGCTTTATTTGGTATGTTACTTTATCCATTTGCAGTAGTGCTAGCTAATCTAATAGGTTTAGATCAAGCATCACAAATACTTGGTGATATGGCAGCAACTTATTTTGTTTCTGTTGCAGCTATTGTTGCAGCGTTCTTTGGAACACAAGCTTACAATAAAAACAAAAACTAATTATAATGGCTTTTAAAGACTTATTTAACGATAAAAATGATATTAACGAAAAGACAGTAGTCGGATTCGCATCATTTGTAATTATAGTATTATTTGCTTTAGTGGATTTGATTACTGGATACGTAGGTAAAGACCTTGTAATCAACGAATTTATATACAACTCTTTTGTATGGATTGTATTAGGTTCATTTGGAATAGCTGAAGCAGGTAAAATTTTCGGTGGTAAAAAAGAATAATTATGCCAATTAAACCAAAAGGAGTAATAGTACACTCAATGTCTGAGTATCTAAAGTTAGATGACGGACCAATGTATGCCCATGACTTTTTAAAGTCTATAGGATTATCAGTACATGGTTTTATTAAACCTGATGGAACATACGAAAAGATGGTTAGTTCACCTGGTAAAGCATTTCATGCAGGTAAATCAGAATGGAATGGATTATCAGGATTGAACTCTCATTTTTTAGGTTTCGAATTATTAGTTCCAGGTACACATGATTTCGGAAGCTTTTCAAAAGCTATAGAGACTGAGGGGACTTATTCTGAAGAACAAATGAATACATCTGTTGAAGTAGTTAAGTACTGGATGGATGAGTATAGTATATCAATCCAGAATATTGTTAGACATTCTGATTGTAGTGGAGATCATGTTAGAGGAAAAGGCAAAGGTAAAACTGATCCAGGTTCAGCATTTGATTGGGAGAGATTTAAACAACTATTAGTTGCTTAATCGAAATAAATTTAGTATATTAATGAAATGAACCGTATATCAGTTATACTTTTATGTATTACTACGTTATGTATCTTCTGGATTATAAATAAAAAAGAAGATATAGACGTACAATCCTATCTTGATAAGATAGATATGTTAGAAAAAAAAGTAGATTCTTTACATTCAAAGAATACTATTTTAGATAAACAAGCTGACTCTCTGGAAATACAGATAGTTGAGTATGATAAAAAGATTCGTAATTTAAACTATAGTATAAATGTTATCAAAAAAGAAACAAATAAGAAACTTGATGCTGTTAATGACCTTACTGATGATGAGCTGGAACGCTACTTCACAAAACGTTACGGACAGTACAACGATACAATTAACTAAACCTATAGCTAAGTTAGTAGTAAAAGATCTTATTACAGGTGACGGTTTAAAATTAGAGGTTAAAACATTAAATGAATTGTTAGTAGAAACTAACAATAAACTTGAAACACAGTCTCAATTAGTTACTAATCTTGAAAGTCAAGTCTTAAATTACCAGAGTATTATTGATCAAAAAGATCTACAGCTGGGTACTAGTTCTGAGTTATCTGAACAATTACAAATACAATTAAAAAAGGAAGCTCGTGCCAAAAAACTCTATAAAATAGGAACTACAGTTGGTGCTGCAGCAGTCTTACTACTGTTAGTACAATGATCAATAGAATAAAAAGAAACATATTCCCTTCTATTATAGCACTCTCAGCATTATCTGTTAGTGCATCTGCTGCTTTCTATTCTGTTAGTGGATTATCTAAACTATTTGCTGGAGCTACATTTGAAGTTATTATAATGGCTGGTTCATTAGAAGTAGCTAAACTTGTCATAGCTTCTCTCTTATATCAGTATTGGGACACTATCAATAAGCTTCTTAGAACGTATCTCTCTATTGCTGCGGTAGTATTGGTATTGATTACTAGTATGGGTATATACGGCTTTTTAAGTGCAGCATATCAAGATACTTACAGACAGTTAACAGTTAAGAATAATCAAGTAGCATTTCTAGAACAAAAGACAGATTTTTATGGAAAGGATGTGGCAAGGTATGATGAGGAACTCGAAAGAATCTCTAATAACATTTCTACTTTATCTAATGCGAAAGCGACCTCGATTCAAGTACGAGACACGACATCATCTACAGGCTTTCGATCAACAGTTAGTACTGCCGAACTTAGATTATCCCAAAGTCGTATTAATGTTGAAGAAGAAAATAGAGCGGCTATACAAGCGAAAAGAGAACAAGTAGCAGATAGCTTACAGAAATATCAACTAGCTATATTAGATTTAGAAAACAATACAGACGTAGCAGGTGAGTTAGGTCCATTAGAGTATCTTTCTGGTCTAACAGGCACTCCTATGGATAAGATTATTAATATTCTTTTATTAGTAATCATATTTGTATTTGATCCTCTTGCAATATCATTAGTAGTAGCAGCTAACTTTGCATTTGATCAAGCTAATAGAAAGAATCTTTATAATGAATATGAAGATGAAGTACCAGAGGACTTGTGGGACGATATTGATGAAGAAGAAACTGACGTAAGAGATATGGACGTTGACTATAGTATAGTAGAAGCTCCAGAAGATTGGAAGGTAGTTGATGAAGAAGAAGAAAAAAAAGTAAAAAGAATACTACAAAAAACTCCTTCAAGAAGAAGAGTAGAATTTGAAGATGGTTCTGAAGGGTGGATAGATAAAGAAGACGAAAATAAAATAACTTATCTCTAGGTTATTTAGAATATTTTTCGTATCTTTATATAAATAAGTTATGCTATGAGCGATAGAGAAATCATGAATGCCAAGAATCCTCCTTCGGCAAGAGAAATTCTAGAGAGAGAATATCCAACAATTTACAACGCTTACAAAGAGATAGCAGACGAACAGTTTGAACTGTTTGCTAAAAAGCATCTCGATTACGGTATGGGCAATGTATCAGCTGGTACGCAGTTAGTCAATCAAGAAGAGACTGATTTTGCTATGACCGGCTTATGGTATAGACTATCAGATAAGATCAATAGATGGAAGAATATGATACTAACTGGTCGTAAGGCTCAAAACGAAACTCTTATAGATACTTTTCAAGACATTACCAATTATGGTATTATCAGTCAAATAGTATTTAAAGGTAAGTGGAAAGATAAGTAATGTGGGGAAGAAAATCATCATGTGCAGTCAATGCAGTGAGGAGTTTGAAAACGGTTATGATTATCGAATGCACTGGGAAGAAAAACACTTTTATCCTTACTTAGGTAAAACTTTCGATTATGAAAGAGCAAAAAAAGATTTAAAAAGAAATTATGGCGAAGAAGCTAAAAGGCATAGTTAAGAAGGTATGGGAGTCTAAAATTAAACAATCACCTTCTAAAAATAAACACATATCGTATAGTTCAATAAGTACATATAATAAATGTCCTAAGCTATGGGAACTCCAGTATATGCGTAACGCTGTACCTTTTACTCAGAATATCTATACTTGCTTTGGTACTGCTATGCACGAGACTATGCAATCATGGCTTGAGGTTATGTATCATGATAAGGTAAAAGCTGCTAATGAAATGAACCTACATCAACTACTCTATGATAATATGGTGAAAGCTTATAAGCAAGGAAAGGCTCAAATGAACTATGAACATTTTTCTACTCAAGAAGAGCTAACTCAATTTTGGTTAGATGGTAAACACATTTTAGACTTTTTAACTAAGAAAAGAGGAGGGTACTTTAGTACTAAGACCATGCAATTGGCAGGTATAGAGACGCTCTTATACCAAGAGTTACGACCTGGCGTTATGTTTAAAGGACTAGTTGATTTAGTATTCTACCATCCTAATAGTGATAGATGGACTGTGATGGATATTAAAACTTCTACTTCAGGATGGAGAGATAACCAGAAGAAAAATCCTAACTTAACTGCTCAGGTTATACTATATAGAGAGTTCTTTGCAAAGCAATTTGATATAGATAAAGATAAGATAGATGTAGAGTTCTTTATAGTAAAGAGAAGAGTACCTAAGGATGCTGAGTTTGCCTCTATGCAGAAAAGAGTTCAACAGTTTAGTCCATCATCAGGACCTAGAAAGACTAAACAGGTTATTGATTCGATGAATAAAATGATATCAGAGGTTTTAGATGAGAATGGTGCATACATTGATAAAGACTATAAATGTACTAACCCTTTCGGAAAATGTGAACATTGTCAGCCGTTTTTGTAAAACATATATATTTATATATAGATATATTAATTATAAGTTATGACAAAAGAAGAGAAACTAACCTCGGTAAAAATTACACAACCCCTTTTCGACAAATTTAAAATGGCCTGCTTGGAAGATAATTTTTCTTTTAAAAAGCTTGCAGATCGTGCAATTTATTTGTATCTTACTGATAAGGACTTTAAAGAATTAGTACACAAAATTAACAACGTTAAATTAAAATAATGATAGAAGGTTATATTCCAAAAGCAGAAAGGAAAAAAATATTACTTCTCTGTGATGATATACGAATGCATTCCGGAGTAGCAACTATGGCTAGAGAAATAGTTGTAGGAACCTCTCATAGGTTCAATTGGTTTAATTTAGGAGCAGCATTGAAGCATCCTGAAGTAGGAAAAGTATTTGACATATCTGCTGATGTAGATAAAACTATTGGTACTCCAGACGCTAGTGTTATGGTCATGCCAAGCAATGGATATGGAGATGCTACAGCTATTAGAACGTTGATAAAGCAGCAGAAACCTGATGCTATTTTTATTTTTACTGATCCTAGATATTGGATTTGGTTATTTGATATAGAAAGAGAGATAAGAAGCAAAATTCCAATCATGTGGTTAAACATATGGGATGAGTTTCCTGCTCCTATGTACAACAAACATTATTATAACTCAGTAGATACTTTAATGGCTATCTCTAAACAGACTAAACTAATTAATGAATTAGTATTAGGTGATGATGCAAAGAATAAAGTATTAGAATATGTTCCTCATGGTATAAACCCTAAGTACTTCTTTCCAATTAAAAAAGATAACCCTCACTTTGAGAAACTTCAAGAGTTTAAAAAGAGTATGTTTAACGGAAGAGATATAGAGTATGTAGTATTCTTTAACTCAAGAAACATCCAACGTAAACATCCTGGAGACGTTGTATTAGCTTATACTCAATTCTGTGAGATGATAGGTAAAGAAAAAGCAAAGAAGTGTGCTTTAGTTATGAAAACTGAGATATCATCTCAACACGGAACTGATTTGAAAGCTATAAAAGATACATTCTGTGATCCTGAATATGTAAATGTATTCTTTAATACTGAAAAGCTTTCACCAGAGCAAATGAACTTACTATATAACATAGCAGATGTAAATGTTCTTATGTCGTCTAATGAAGGATGGGGACTTTCGCTAACAGAAGCTATGATGACTGGTACTATGATTATACCTAACGTAACAGGAGGTATGCAAGATCAGGTTAAATTCTTAGATGATAACGGCGAATGGTTTACACCTTCAGCTGATATACCATCTAACCATAGGGGTACATATAAAGAGCATGGTGAGTGGGCAGTACCAGTATTTCCATCTAATATGTCAATGATGGGTTCACCATTAACTCCATACATATTTGACGATAGATGTAAACCTGAAGATGTAGCTGATGCTATAAAAACTATATATGATTTAGGTCCAGAAGAAAGAGACAGAAGAGGTAGTAAAGGACATGAATGGGTTCTTTCAGACGAATCTAATATGTCTTCACCCTACATGTGTAAAAGGATTATAGAGTCTGTTGAGAAAGGTTTTGATAACTTTGTTCCAAGACCAATCTATGAAATAGAAAAGATAGGACCTAGACCTTCAAAACGAGTTAAACATAAATTAATAGGTTATTAAAATGAACAAACCATTAGCAGTTGTAAGCTGCCCTTTAGATACATATTCCGGTTATGGAGCAAGAGCAAGAGATTTCGTTAAAGCTCTCATAGCATTAGATAAATACGAAGTAAAGACTTTATCACAGAGATGGGGTAATACTAGATTTGGTTATTTAGCTGACCATAAAGAGGATTTACTATCAAGCACAATTATACCTCAACTACCAAAGAAGCCTGATTTGTGGATACAGATTACTGTACCTAATGAATTCCAAGCCGTTGGTAATTATAACATAGGTGTTACAGCTGGAATGGAATCAACATTAGTACACCAGACTTGGTTGGAAGGTTGTAATAGAATGGATCTTATTCTAACCTCTTCTAAACATTCATTAGATGTGTTTAAAGGTACACGATATGAAATGAAAGAAAATAACTCTGATAAGGTAGTAAAGACTATAACGTTAGATAAGCCAATAGAAATACTATTAGAAGGAGCAGATTTAACTAAATACTTTGCTGAATCTACAACTGCATTTGATTTATCATCAGTAGAAGAAAGCTTTAATTATCTATTTGTTGGACACTGGATGCAAGGTAATATGGGACAGGATAGAAAGAATGTAGGCTATATGATAAAGGCATTCCTAGAAACGTTTAAGAACAAACAAAAGGCTCCTGGACTTATTCTTAAAACACAACAGGTAGGTTCATCTTTATTAGATAAGGAACGCATACTAGATAAGATAGATGGCATTAGAAAGACAGTTAAAGGTAAGTTACCTAACATCTACCTAGTAACAGGAGAATTAACTGACGAACAAATTAATCAGTTATACAATAATCCTAAAGTAAAAGCTATGATTAGCTTTACAAAAGGAGAAGGATTTGGTAGACCGTTACTAGAGTTTAGCTTAACAGGTAAACCTATTATAGCATCAGCATGGTCTGGTCAGGTAGACTTTTTAGATAAAGACAAAGCAGTACTAATAGGAGGTTCGTTAACTAATGTAGATAAATCAGCAGCAGTAAAAGATATGATACTTGAACAGTCTAAATGGTTTACTCCTGACGATGCTCAAGTTGGTAAAGCACTAACAGAAGTATTTAAGAAGTATAAAGATTATGTTAGACCTGCTAAACAATTAAAGAACGTAAATAAGAAAAACTTTTCGTTTGAAAAAATGGTAGAGATACTTAAAGGTTACAATGATAAGTACGTACCAGAATTTGCAGTTAAGGTAGAATTAAAAATGCCTGAACTAGAACTTCCTAAACTTACAAAGGTATGAAATTAGAAAAAGATCAATTAGTAGAAGGTCCTTTCGGTAGCAATGCTTGTTATGAACAGACCTTCAATCAAGACAATCAAGAGATAAAAACATGGTTATGTTTTGGTAGTGGTTATACAACTTCTACACTTATGACAGAAGGTTCTAAACCAGTACAAGACTTATTAGAAACATCTCCTGAACTATATAAAGACTTAATGCATAAAGATAAGGAAGGCAGAATATGGTTTCCTGCTACTATCACTCTTCCAGAAAAAGGAATGGTGTTTGTTGATGGAACATCTACTAAAGACTGGCAATGGTCTGCAGTTAAAGCTATTCCGTTAACTGAAGAAGAAATTAAATCAGGTAAATTCCCAGAGGGTCAAACATTTAAAATGGATGTTAAGCAAGCTAAGAAGTTTGCTCCAAAAGACTTTATGGATGCATTAGAGGTTATAGATTTCTATGGTAATTAGTTATGCAATAACAGTATGTAATGAATTCGTAGAAATTCAGAAGCTTGTTGAACTTTTAAGAAAGAACAAAAGACAGCAGGATGAAATAGTTATCTTGTATGATCAAAAAAACGGTAGTGAAGAAATAGCTGCCTGGCTTACGAAACAAAATAAGTACCCAAACATACAGTTTTGGAGAGGCTTAGACTTCAATGGTCATTTTGCTAACTGGAAAAATCAGCTTACTGATTACTGCAATGGTGATTATATCTTTCAAATAGATGCAGATGAATTTCCTCATAAATCTCTTCTTACAGCTCTACCTATAATACTAGAATCTAATCCTGACAATGATGTTTATTTAATTCCTAGAGTTAATACAGTAGAAGGTTTAACTGAAGAGCATATAACTAAATGGGGTTGGAAAGTAGATGATAAAGGATGGGTTAACTATCCAGACTATCAATGGCGTATTTGGAAAAACAAACCAGAGATTAGATGGAAGAATAAAGTCCATGAAGTATTAGACGGCTTTAAGACTTATGCACCATTACCTGCTAAAGAAGAACTATCTCTTTACCATCCAAAAGAAATAGATAAACAGGAGAAACAAAATGCTTATTACGATACTTTAACGTAACTATTTATATACATGAAACTAGTAGAGATTGCCCAACTGGCTGATAACATTGATGGAATATTTGTTGACCTAGGATTTGGAACTGGTAGAGATGCTAGGGAGATATTCAAACTAATGTTATCTGAAGAAATTAAAAGAAGAGATAGTATCTATGTAGATCTTTTTGAAGGAGGCAATCAAGGTATATGGCAGAAAGCTCAAGATTTATGTAATGAGTCTATAAATAGATTAGATAAGAAAGGAGATTATATCAAACACCGATTAGGAAGCTCTCCTCTATCATTACCAGCAATAGGATTAGCCCAGTTAGATTTGGGAGATAATAACTATGAAGGTGTAAAGACATTATTACCTAGAATGTCTAAAGGTGGAGTTATTATAATTAGAGATTACAACGATGCAATTGATCAGTATATAAATCAAATTAAAACTGATGCATCTGTATTTAAATTAGAAAATATTTCTTATATTATAAGAAGAACCTTCTTTACTAAAGTAGAAAAGAAGAAAGTTACACGAACTAAATCAGATATGTTTTAATGAAAGTAGGTATTATTGGTAATGGTTTTGTTGGAGAAGCACAAGCATTTGCATTCTCTTTATCAAACAAAGTTTTAATTTACGACACAGATCCTAAGAGATCATTCAACACTTTAGAAGAAGTACATACAGCAGACTTTATATTTGTAGCAGTGCCTACTCCTATGTTTAAGGACGGTACACAGGATACAAAATATATAGACTCAGTCTTTACACATGCAAGGAAAGGCCCTATATACATTATTAAATCAACGGTACTACCAGGTACTACAGCGTCTCTACAAGAGAAATATCCAGAACTAAATATAGTATTTAGTCCTGAGTTCCTTACTGAGAGAATAGCTAAGTTAGATATGATGATGCAGGCAAGAATTATATTTGGTGGTGATAAAGAATTAACTGATAAAGTACAAAAATTATATGAGGGTAGATTTATGAATAGACATTTTATTCATACAGATTCTACCACAGCAGAGTTCATTAAGTACATGAACAACTGTTTCTTTGCCACGAAAGTATCGCTGCTTAATGAGTATAAGAGGTTAGCAGATACTATGGGCATCGATTGGAGAACGGCCATGCATGGGTTTGCAGCAGATGGTAGAGTAGGCGATAGCCATATGCAAGTACCAGGACCAGACGGCAAGATGGGATTTGGTGGTGCTTGTTTTCCAAAAGATATCAATGCTTTTATGTCATTAGCAGATAAGCAAAATGTAGACATGCATGTATTAAAAGCAGCATGGAAGACTAATTTAGAGGTTAGACCTGAAGCTGATTGGAACGAAATTGGTAGTAGAGCGGTAAGTGAATAATATAAGAAAGTTAACTGTTACAGATATTCCATTCTTCAACACAGTAAGGAATGAATGTCATCAAATGTTACATAACCCTCAGACATATACTCTGCAGGAAAGTTATAAATGGTTTGAGAATAATAACAATCCCTTTTTTATATATCAACTAGAAAATAAACCGATAGGTTATTTTAGAACTTCTAACTGGACAGAGGACTCTTGTTATATAGGATTAGATATACATAAAGACTATAGAGGTAAAAAACTATCTGTTCCTGCTTATGAAGAGTTTATGAAGTACTTAAATGAAGAGTACGGTATAAAAGTATTTAAATTAGAGGTTATGGAGCATAATTTAATTGCATACTCTCTATATAAAAAATTAGGATTTATTCTAAATAGTTCCTATATTACAGATAACGGCAATAGTATAATAATGCAACTAGATTATGAATTACGTAAATGAACAAGATCTAAATAGTATTACTTCAAGAGTAGATGTAGATCAATTTAAAAATAAAACAGTTTTACTAATAGGTTCAAATGGTTTCTTAGGAAATTGGTTTGTAGACTTATTCGAACATTTGAAAGTAGAGTACTTAGCTTTCGATCCTTCAATTAATCCAGAACATGACATAAATAATAAAGAGGCTTTGATGAGTCTTCCTAGATATGATTATGTTATTAACTGTGCAGGTATAGCTAGCCCTGAGAAGTATATGAAGCAGCCTGTACTTACGATGGATATATCGTACATAGGTACTCGTAACGTACTTGATTATGTTAGAGAGAAAAACGTTGAATCAGTTATTATGTTTAGTTCTAGTGAGGTTTATGGTACTCCAGACCCTAGAGCTATTCCTACTAAAGAGACTTACATAGGAGCTATTCCTACAATGAGTAATAGAAGTTGTTATGATATAGGAAAACAAGTACTAGAGACATTATGTAACATTTATTACAACGAATATAATGTACCGGTAAAGGTAGTAAGACCATTTAACTTCTATGGAACCTATATGGGAATCAATGACAATAGAGTTTTATCAAATTGGATGAGAGCTCATTTACGTCAAGAAAAAATTAAAATATACGGAGATGGTAAACAGACTAGAACATTCTGTTATGCTGGTGATGGTATAGCGATGATTACTCAGTTGCTTCTATCTGGTAAAGATGGTGAGATTTATAATGTAGGGAATCCATCTCCTGAATTAAATATGATTGAGTTAGCTGATAAGTTTTACGAATCATTAGGTGTAGAACCTAACTATGATCTTATTTCGTACCCTGATGACTATCCTTCTGATGAACCATTAAGAAGATGTCCTAATATAGATAAAGTAGTAGCTCAAACAAATATAATTCCAACAGTTGACTTTAAGACTGGAATTATTAGAATGTTAGAATACTTTTTAAATGTTAACTCTAAATACGAATATTAATGATACCACTAATGAAAGTACATACTCCTCCTAATATAGGGGAGGTAGTACAGAAAGTATTTGACACAGGTTTCTTAACCGAAGGAGAATACTCTGATGAATTTGAAAAACAATTTGGAGAGTATATTGGTAACCCTAACGTAAGATTAGTTAATAGCGGAACATCAGCTCTTACTCTTGCAGCTCATATGTGTGACTTTAAACCAGGCGATAATGTTATATCAACAGCTATGACTTGTATGGCAACTAATGAACCATTTCATAATATGGGAGTAGAGATTAGATTTGCTGATGTAGAGCCTGATACTGGAAACATAGATGTTAATTCTATCAAAGAGTTGATAGATGACAATACTAAAGCAATCATGATGGTCCATTGGGCAGGTCAGCCATGTGAGTTAGATGAAATAAATAATCTTGCTCAAGCTAATGGTATCAAAACTATTGAAGATGCAGCTCATGCATTAAGGTCTACTTACAAAGATATAAGAATTGGTAGTCATAGTGATTATGTATGCTTTTCTTTTCAAGCAGTCAAACATCTTACATGTGTAGATGGAGGAGCAATTGCATGTAAGTCAGAAGCAGATGCTGAAAGAGCTAGAAAATTAAGATGGTTTGGATTAGATAGACATTACAAATCACCTCCTGGTGAAGCACCAGCATCTAGATGGGAACAAGATATAACTGAATCTGGTTATAAGTTTCATATGAATAATGTCAATGCAGCTATTGGAATAGAGAATTTAAAGTACATTGATAATGTTATTGATGGACATGTTAACAATGGTAAGTTCTATGATGAAAATATTTCTAACCCTAACGTTGTTATTCCTAGAAGAGTATCTAATGGAACATCTAGTTACTGGCTTTATTCTATTTTAGTAGAAGATAAAAGAAAGTTTCAAGATTATCTTAAAGCTAATGATATAGCATCAGACGTTGCACATGTTAGAAATGATGAGTACTCTGTCTTTAAGAACTATAGAAGACCTCAACCAGGATTAGATGAGTTTAGTAGAAAGATGATTAACATTCCTTGTGGATGGTGGGTAACAGAAGAAGATAGAAATAAGATTGTTGACGTAGTAAACAAATATGAAGGTTAATGATTGGTATAAAGTACGAAAAAGATACTCCAAGATATCAACTTAAAGATACATTTTTCTTTACCAGATATCATAGCTACAGTATAGGCGATTGGTCTAACATTAGCGGAGTATTTGAAGTGCTTAAAAAACATTACCCAGAAGTAGAGTTTAAAATTCCTTCTCCTAAGTTATTAAAGTCACTTGCACCAAACTATATGAATTGGTCTTATAGTCCTGACTTTGATCCTTCTAGTTATATCAATTTAATTTATGATAATAACCCTAATGTAGAGTTAGTAGATGAATATAATGGTGAAGGAGTAAATGATCATTTTAGAGCTCAATTAGATAACGAAGTTCCTTTAGCTGAAAAGATACTACATAGATTTGGATTTACTCCAGAAGAGTTAAAAGAAGAAGACTGTACTCCAAAATTGTACTTTACTCAAGAGGAAATAGATAAAGTAAATGAAATTACTAATGGTGAGGTATACGGGTGTTTACTTTTTGGTAGTAGAATAAATAACTTAAAAGGTAGATGGGAATTTGATACCTTTCTTTATGATGAAGCTACTAAGTATAAAGACTATCCAGTCTTTTACTATAGTGAGTTTGATTTAGAGGGTACTGATTGGGGAGAGTTATTTAAAAATAAAACAAACTTTGCTGATTTAAAATTGTCTTTGAGAGAGCAACTAGCAGTAAAGTATTATGCTAAATTTAATTTAGGTTATCATGCCGGAATAAATGATGCAGTATTAGGAAACGGAAAAGAGAATACTATTCTTACTCCTTATCCTAATTTTAAAGAAACACATATAAGAAATACTAAATACATATTTCCTAACGGAGATAAAAAATACTTTTAAGATGAAAAAAATATTAGTCACCGGAGGAGCTGGAGCAGTTGGATCTAATCTAATAGAAAGATTAGTAAAAGATGGACATAAAGTAACCAGCTGGGATAATTACTCTGCAGGTAAAGTTGAGAATCATATAGAAGGAGCAAATTATCATCCTATATCGACCATTCAATCGATAGAAGCATTACAAGATGATTATGATTTAGTTTATCACCTAGGAGAGTATTCAAAAGTAGTTCCTTCATTTGATGATATATCTACTGCTTTTACTTATAACATATTAGGAAGCTTTAAGTTATTAGAAGCTATAAGAAAGAATAATATACCGATAGTGTATGCAGGATCATCTACTAAATTATCATACCCTGGTGAGATGCATTCACCTTATGCTTTTTTCAAATCAATGATAGCTAAACTAACACAAGGATATGGAGACTGGTATGATATTAGATATAACATATGTTACTTCTATAATGTGTATGGTCCTAAAACTGACACTTGGGATAATGAATGGCAATCAGTAATTAATATTTTTAAGAGACAAAGAGAAGAAGGAAGACCTCTTACCATTACAGGAGACGGAACTCAAAGAAGAGATTTTACTCATGTAGATGATATAGTAAATGGATTAGTACTAGCAGGAGACAATATATGTAACCAGGAGTTTCAATTAGGAACTGGTGAAGACTATAGCGTTTTAGAAATAGCAGCAGCATTCGATCATCATTTCGAATTTATAGATGCTAGGAGAGGAGATAGACCAAAAGGTCTAGCTGATATATCAACATCAAAAGATGTCTTAGGATATAAACCAACATATAATATTATAGATTATATTAAGTCATTATGAGAATATGTTATGTAACTGAGATGGGTATGATGGGTAAGATACCCAGAAACTTTGAAATGATGAGAACAGAGCAAGCATGGCCTTGTGCTTTAGAAGCTGATTGTTTTCCTTATACTCATACTCCTTCTGAGAAATATGACTTAGCATTGTGTGTTATACCTAAGAAGAATGTAAGTAGTTGGATGGCTAACAATACATTCGATAAGATGAGAACATATGCAGATAAGATAGCTATAATGCAAGAAGGACCTCAATGGTGCTTTCAGGACTATACTTTAGTCGAACAAATTTGGTATTACAATACTATCAGAAAAGCTGATATATTATTTGCTCATAATGAAATAGATAAAGAATATTACAAAGGTATTACAGATCATCCTGATGTTAGAATACTTCCTACTCTTATGATAGAAGACTCTATAAAAGATTTACCTAGAGTTGACAGAAAAGGAGTAATGATAGGAGGTAACTTTGTTAGTTGGTATGGAGGGTTTGATTCATTTGTAGTAGCTTCTGCATTAGAAGAACCAATCTACTCCCCTATGATGGGTAGAAGACAAGAAGGAGAAGCTCAACTAGGCATTACCCAGCTTCCTTATATGAATTGGGTTGAATGGATTAAAGAACTCAATAACTTTAAGTATGCAGTTCATTTGATGAGAACTCATGCAGCAGGAACATTTGCTCTTAACTGTGCTTACTTAGGTATACCATGTATAGGGTACGAAGGATTAGATACTCAACAGAAGTGCCATCCTAATACTACAATAAAGTTAGGAGATATTCCTGAAGCCAGAGAAATTATTCGTAAATTAAAAGAAGATACTGCTTACTATAACTTTTGTAGTGCAGCAGCTAAAGACAATTATAAAAAATATTACCATGAAGATAAGTATAATACAACCTGGAAGGAACAATTTAAAGTATCTTAAGTGGGCTTATGATGCTATAAGAAAGAATCAAGGTAACCATGAGGTAGAAATTTGTGTAGCTGATGATGCTTCGACAGACGGTACTTGGGATTGGTGTATAGAGATGATGGATAAAGATCCATTATTTAAAGCTCATAGAAATGAAGGACCAGATAGATTAGGACATACAATACTATATGATACATTAGTTAATGATGTAGCAACAAATGATATCGCTATGATTTATCATGCCGATATGTATTTAGCTCCTGGAGCATTAGATGCTGTTGAAAGAGAGATAGAAGAGAAGACTATAGTATCTTTGACTAGAATAGAACCTCCATTACACCCAGACGGTCCAGAGAAGATACTATGGAGCGGAGGAGTAGAACCAGAAGAATTTATAGAGGAGGAGTTCCTTAAGCAGTTACCTTCTATGAAGAATGCTTCTAAAGTAACTGAAGGTATATTTGCTCCATGGGCATTTTATAGAAAAGACTTTCAAGAGATAGGAGGACATGATCCTTTATATGCTCCTCAATCAAAAGAAGACTCAGATATATTTAATAGATTTCAATTGAACGGAGTTAAGTTTAAGCAAGTATGGGATGGATTTGTATACCATATGACTTCTAGAGGAAGTAGAAGAAATACTTTGGATAAGGCTAAAAACATATATGAAGACAGTCCGGAATGGCTAGCACAGAATCAAAGATCAACTCGTAACTTTATTCGTAAGTGGGGTCATTTTGTCATGCATGATGCGTTAATGAAACCTATAGTTCCTAATAAGTATAACATAGGTATAAGAATAAAAAACTCTAACAAGAATCTTCTTCATGCATTAGAGCCATGGGGTGACTGTATATGTATAGACTCAGACTTTGCTAGTTATATTCTAGAGGAGCAACCTAACACTAAAATTAATTTACAGGATAGAGTTCATTCACTAGCTCACTTATGTACTAATGATGTAATAGTTGAAGTAAATGGTAAACTATTTAACAATACTGATTTTGAATATATGCAGAAGCTTACTCAAATATTAGATGATAGTGGACAAGAAGGTAAATTCCAGTTAGGAAATCTATTTATTACTATACATAAGCTTAAAACTTATACAGAAGACTTAATTAAATTATGAGAAAGTACATAGTAGAATTTACTCACGCTGACGGAAAAAAGGTAGAAATAGAGCTTACTACTGATAGATTAGAGTGGTCTATCGAACAATGGAAAAGAAACAGATCCATCGTAGAGCATAAAATATTAGAAGAAGGTTCAGCTAATTCTAAAACTATGCTGTTTGGATAACTATTTATTAATATGAAAAGAATACAAGAACTAATAAGCATGGTTACTGAGGCTGCAAAGATAAACTTTGCCGGTCATAGCTTTCTACTCAAAGTAGATACAAATGAAGACCCTCAGAAGAAAGGAGTTAAAGTTCAATTTATTCCAACTGAGTTCGGTTCACTTACTCCTACTCAACAGAATGACATTGCGATTGAATTAGAAGAAAGACTAGAACAAGGCTTAGCTGAGTTTGAATTAAGAGTCGAAAGAGATCGTAATTTAAAAGACAAAACTATTATAGGATTCTTCATCTACATCGAATACTTTGATAAGATAATTAGAAAAGCATTATCACATCAAAACCCAGAAGCAAGCGAAGTAGAACCTGAAGAACCAGAATTATGATAGACCCAAAAAAAAGATTAAGACAAACTCTTTTTTCAATTCATCCTCTTTCGTACCGAATTAAAATTAAATCTCCTGATAAATCATTTATGGATAAGAAATTATTTATTCAAGTTATATTGCAGCTTCGTAAAATAGAAGACAGAAGAGATTTTATGGCAGATGAAATAGGAATGGATATGACTGCATATGAAGATCAGTTCTTTAATGTTATAGAAAACCTTATGAAGATGCACTTCAGTAAGGAACAGCTTGCATTAATTCAAATGTATTTGTATCAACTAGCTCCTGATAAAGAATGGGACGGTACTATTACTCTAGAAAAAAACCAAAAAGAAACTACTCATCCATTTAAGACACCAGAAGATGTCTGGAAAGTTATAAGCTCATATACTAATGCTTCACCTAGTATTTGATTACATAGGATATAAAGACGGGCAACCTGATGTTTCTGAAAAAATACTTTCTTTTCAGTTTCAGAATAATTTTTTTACTCATAAATTTGTTCAGGTTTTAAATGAAAATATTCAGAGCTCACAACCTACTATAGAAAATTATAGTTTACCTGCAGGAGGTTTACCTTGGGATCAAAACAAAATAGACCAACTTACAGAAGAGCTAAAGCAATCTATAAAGACAGCAGTTAAATTTACAGGTATAGATTATCCTATTGATATAGATACATTAGAGTTCAAAAGTAAATCAGAAGAAAAGAGACAGTTTTTAAACTATCTTCATAGAACATTTACTCATATGTACCATTCTAACTTTACATCATGGGGTGGAGATGTTAAAGGAGATGCTTCATTATTAGATTCAGTTAAGAGATTATCAATACTAGAGTCTATAAATGCTGGAGTTCATAAAATAGAAGAGTTTTATCATTATGATAATCCTAGACATTTAGGATTTCAATATGAGGAATTAATGTTTAACTTTAAAGATAAACCTATAATAGATTTTGAAAAAGACGACTTTAATTACTCTACTATTAAAGGTGATGATGGTCACTTATGGCTTCCAGTAGATTGTATGAGAGGTAAAAATCTTCAAACTGCATATTTTGATAATGATGATCCTACTCAGTATGATATTGTTAATGAAAATGTCTGGAATGGTTCTTTTGCTTTAGGTCATAGAGATAATTTTTTAAGTGAAACAATGACCAATTGGTATGTTGCAAATGAAGTAGAACCAAAATGTGGAGTTCCTATTGCTAATTTAGTAGGTGATATTAAAGATTTAAATATGATAGTAAATGGTTATATTAAAACATCTATGAAAGGCAGGAAAAATCCTTTTAGATTTAAGGAAATGTATATAGAAGACTGGTATATTAAGTACTCTAAACAAGAGATAGTTAAGTCTAAAAATAGTAGTAAAAAGTTGTTTATTTAATATATTCTTCTTATATTTATATCTAATATTTAAAACGGTTATAATATGCAATTAGAAATGATTAATTGTCCTGCATGTAACGAGGACAGATTACCAGTAAAGAGAAAAGAGTTAGGCTATCACGTATGTGTTGATTGTTCTACAGCTAAACCTGTAGTAGGTATAACCACTGTAGAAGGCTCAGGAGACCATACATATAATGATATTATTATTATGGATCAAGATAGAGCTTTTTCTATAGCACAGAAAGAAGCTGAGTTATCAGGTAAGAAAGTTCATCTTGAGATGCTTGACCTAGATACAGATGAATCAGCTATATCACAATCAGTTAAAGAGAAAGTAAATCAAGTACTTGAGGATGAAGAAGAAGAATATGATTCATTTGATCCTAATAAAGAACAAGAAGGAATAGAAGGAATAGACTATTAATGCCAACTCCAACTAAAATACTTACTAAGGAGGATATTCTCCGTGCAATGAAGATGACTAGATCTAATCTAGCCGCATCAAGATACCTACATGTATCTTATAATCATTACAAAAAGTATGCAAAGATGTACAAGAATGATGATGGGGTTACTTTATTAGAAGCTCACAAGAATCAATCAGGAGTAGGTATTCCAAAGTTTGCATTAAAAGGTTCTAGTCAGATTCCTCTTATGGATTTATTAGAAGGAAGAGTACCAATAGAGCATTTCAAAGCTAAAGAGATTAAAGAGAGATTAATCTTTGAAGGAATGATAGAAGAGAAATGTAACTCTTGTGGATTTTCAGAAAGACGTATCAAAGATACTAAAGTTCCAGTTATCTTAAATTTTATAGATGGCAACAAAAAGAATTGGCATTTAGATAATTTAGAGTTTCTCTGCTACAATTGCTCCTTTCTATATGCAGCATCGCCTATAGAAGAGAAACAAGCAGAGGCAATGGAAGATTACGTTAAGACTAAAGATGATGAACCAGATTGGGAATTAGATGAAGCTCATATAGAACATCTAAAAAGCTTAGGTTTATACGAAGAAGATAATAAGGAGGATGGAAGTGAATACATTTCCAGACTATAAAACTATTTATACACATGGCCAAAAAGAAAAATAATAAGTTTTCGACTTGGAAAAAAAAGAAACCTCTTGAAAGAAGAGTAGCAGACGACTTAGTAAAGAAGTCTGAACTTAACGATAAGTTAAGGGAAAAAAAGATCGATACAAACTTCCTCGATCTATTTTAATTTAAAACTATTTTATGAGAAACTTAATTTTAACCATCGGTGTGTCTTTAGCATCTACATTTGTTATGGCATTTACGATGGCGGCAAGAATGACAGTTGAAACAGTAGTAGAAGAACCTCTCAGGCCCTTGGCCTTGATCGAAACTACCCCAAAGATAGAAGCTCCAAAAGTAGAGCTTATTATTAAAAATCACACAAAGTTTTTAGAAGACTTAGGAATGAGAGAGTCTTCCGGAAATTATAAAGCAGTTAACCAATTTGGATATTTAGGCAAGTATCAGTTTGGTAGAAAAACTCTTAACGCATTAGGATATAAAGATGTATCTAATAGAGAGTTTTTAGCTAATGCTTCAATTCAAGAAGAGGCTATGTATGCTTTATTAAATCACAATAAACATATATTAAGAAGGCAGATAGAAAAGTATCATGGAGAAACTGTCAATGGTATTTTTATTACAGAGTCTGGTATATTAGCAGCAGCACATTTAGCTGGTCCAGGCAATGTAAAGAAGTTCTTTAGAAAAGGGTACGAATTTAAAGACGGTAACGGAACTAAAATGACTTCTTATATGATAAAGTTTAGTGACTATAAGTTGGAATTCTAAATAAGTTTTCTTATATTTAGTTAAATAAAAGGTTATGGCAGAAAAGAGAGGATTAGAACAACAGAGTCTTATTAATGAATATAATACTGCTGGTGTATTAGAAATATTCTTTAATGAGAAATGGACTAGAGTTACTACAAAAGACTTTAGAGCATTTAACGGTCCTAGAAGGATTACAGAACCAGACTATGCTGAACTAGGTAACGTAGTAGTTCCTATGACTACTTACGAATATCATGGCCCAGTCTATACTTGGGGCACAAATAACATAGTTGACTTTTCAGATACAGGTTCTTTTGAGAAGAATGAGATCTGGGATAAAGCTAGAAAAATATCAGAAAACCGTGGTTAGATTACATTTTAATAACACAAACGAATTCGAAGGTTTATTTAAAAGAAAGACGCTATCAGTTACAAGATCAATTGTTAATGGAATAGATACTGCATTTAGAAAAGATAAACGTTCTGCTCCTTTATTTGAGATTACATTTGAAGAAGCTGATACTATGTATGAAATATCTCTTCCTAAATCACAATGGAGAAATGCTCTTGAAAGCTGTCTAGAACACCTTCATGTAGAGGAGTTAGCTGATGAGCAAATTGACTGTTGGAAGCTTTTAGAAAGTATTAAATAATGAAGGATATAGAAGCCTTAAACAAAGCCTGTAATAATTTTTTAAACACAGATAATTTTAGTTCTTCATATATCTCTCCAATCATTTTTGGTAAGCATCATATGTTTCAAAATAAGTTGCAAGAAGATGTTGAACAAAAAGGAGTTGATCAATTGAGAGAAGACATCAAGGATCCAAAATTATTTAAAAAGTATATAAAGAAAGGCTGGGTAGATGAATATGGAGACATCATTCACTTAAGGTATAGATACAATAAGTTCGGATATAGAAGATGTACAGCAGACAAAGTAGTTCATAAAGAAAACTCTATACTTACATTAGGGTGCAGTGATACTTTCGGTGCCGGTAATTTTGAAGATAAAGTCTGGCCTTATTTAGTTTCTAAATCTTTGAACAAACCAGTTTTAAACGGAGGAATACCTGGAGGTTCGCTCAGTGAGGCGTACAAAGTTCTTGCATATGAACTTCCTAGGATGAAGATAGATACAGTAATGCTTTTGATTCCGGAAAGAGCAAGAGAGCTTTATTACTACTGGTCGGAAGATTATAATTATGTTAGAAAGACTACTTTGACTCCTGCTATTTTAAATGTGTACGATAAGGATCCAGATGGTATAGATACCAGAAGAAAAGAGCTTATAGAAAATTATAGGAATTACTTTTTAACTGAAGAAAGTATGGCATTGTCATTCAAAAGAAATATAAATGCTATTCAGTACTTATGTGAATCTAATAATATTAATCTAATATTTATGCCTAACCCAAATTATTATGGGCATGAATATGAAGAATACTGCTCTCTTACTTTAGGTAAAAAGTTTAAGATGAAAAGAACTTATTCTAAGTCTAGGGATTATCTTCATTATGATCAAGAGTTTCATAAAGACATAGCAAGTTACTTCATACAAAGGTACAGACAAATCAATAAAAAGATAAGTAATCCATCTCCTGAATTACTTAAATAAAGTTGGATAAGTGACTTTTTTTTCTTATCTTTATGTCAATAAAGGTTATATATGAAGAACAAAGTTATTCTTACTGGAAGTATAGGCAACAGACCTTTTAAAAAGTATTCTTATTACTCAATGTATGAGTATGCTAAAAAAGTAGATGCCGATGTTCACATTTGTAGTGACATAACAATTCCTGATGATCTAAATAATTTTAAAATAGGTAGAAGTAATAATAAAGCATACCTTAAAAAATTATTATGGGTTAAAGAAGCATTAGAGAGATATGATAAAGTTCTCTGGTTGGATGATACATGCTATATAAATCCTATTTGTCCTAATTTATTTGAACAAGTTCCTGCTGGCTATGTTGCTGCAGTTCCCAATTCGATTCATTTAGATATTTCATTCTTTATGCAAAATTATTCCGAATTGATGTTTAGAACTGGGCTAGATTATTTTGATATTGAATCTTGTTTTAATTCCGGAGTAGTAGTCTACACAAAAGAAATGAAGCATTTGTTTGATAACGATAATCTTACTGATAAGTTTTCTAAAGTAGCATGGATGTCTCACTGGCCAGAACAAATGGTTCTTTGTTATCTAATAGTTAAGTTAAATATTCCTAGAATAATATTAGATTCAAAATATAATAGAATGAATGTAGATGGTAATTATGAACCATATACTAAATACAGTCAGAGAAATCAGGACTTTGTTATTAATAAAAAGTTACTGAAAGATAATAGGTTCAAATATGAATCATTTATTTACCATGCAGTAGGAAGATCTTCTGATGTAAGATTAAAGTCATTAAAAGCTATTCATGAAACCTTTACAAACGTAAAATTATAATATGAATAAATTTTTAACTTCTATAATATTAATTTTTCTAATTGGATGTAGTAAAGAAGATGTTTATGAACCTCTTCCTACTCCTACTCCAATACCAATAGAAAATAAACTAATAGATAATTTTAATATAGATTATTCTAAACCGTCTTACTTTACTTCTATTCCGCTTCCGGAAGTAGATTATAATTACAGAGAGTTTTCTAATTGGAGTCCTCCTTTGGATGCAGTTATGCTTGATTTTGATAATGATGGAATATTAGATATAGTTGATAGTAACTCTGATTACGGTACTACTAATGTTAATAAGTTTCTATTTTTAAAAGGCAACAAAGACAATACCTTCAGTACAAATTACTCTCCTGGTTCATTCAATGGATTAGTTCATGGTAGGAAAGGCATAGTCAATGACTTTAATTCAGATTCTTATCCTGATATGTTTTTTGCTGGTACTGGATTAGATTACGAACCTTGGCCTGGAGAGCATAATGTACTTCTTATGAATAATGGAGACGGTACTTTTACAGAAACTAGATATGAAAGTAACATAGGATATTTTCATTCTACTGCTTCAGGAGATTTAGACAACGATGGTGATTTAGATATTCTTGCTTTAGCTCCTAGAATAGATAAGTCTTACATTCTTTATAATAATGGAGGTAGTTTCGATTTAGTTCCGTTAAGGCAAGAAACTTATGATTCTTATGATAATAATAATATTTTATTCTATAACTATATAGGAGGTAATGATGATAAGTATAAATTCCAGATGAAATTTTCTACTGAGATAGTTGATTATGACAATGATGGATATAATGATATATTTCTAGCAGGTCATGAACAAGATTACTTAGGAGGAGACGTTACCCCATCTGTTATTATTAAAGGCTCATCAGAAGGTTATCATGATATAATAGAGCTTCCATCTCTATCTCCTTGGAGTGTTATAACTGATATAGATTTTTATGATATGAATGGAGATAATATAATGGAAATATTTTTAACTAGAACTCAAATAGATCCATTTTATGAAAGTACATTTATTCAAGTCATAGATGGAGCAACATTGACTGATGTTACTTTTAACTATTTTGATTATGGAGTCAATGAAGCAAGATCTTATGTTGATAATCCACAAAGGGGATGGATCTATTGGATGTCCATTTATAATAAGGATGGAGAAATTTATTTTACTTCAAATGATTTCTCTAATAATATAAAATGGAAATACTCAGGTGGAAAATTTATTAAAATAGTCAGTTAAAAAGTTGGCTTACTGAGATAAAGTTCGTATATTTATGTCAAATAAAGGTTATGAAAACAATTAGTACTGTAAAAATGAAGGACGTAACATTCGATCCTTCTCTATTTCGTCCAATGAAATCAGGACGAATCGTTGATTCACATTTTTCATCACAAGGAGGTTTGATGAAAGGAACTAACTATGCTATCGTAGGTGATCCTGGAATAGGAAAGACTACTGTTATGATGGATATGTTAGCTGACTTAGAAAAGCAAGGTAAGAAGGTACTGTTTATTTCCGGAGAGATGAATAGCATAGATATGTACGGGTATGTGAAAAGATATCCTAAGTTTGGTGATCTTCCTATTTTATTTATGGGTGACTATGCTGAAGAGAATGCCTTAGATGTATGTAATGATATTCTGTCAAAAGGATGGGATGTTGTTCTAATTGACTCTATGGCTGAGGTTCAAAATGCTATAGTAGATACTCACAAAGGATGGATGTCATCTAAAAAAGCTGAAACTGAATTACTTAATTTATTCGAAAAACATAACTTAGGTGAAAACGATGCTAATATCAATACTGCATTTCTAGTTATTCAGCAAGTTACTAAAGGTGGAGAGTTTGCCGGAAGTAATAGATTCAAACATATGATGACTGGAATGGCTCATATGGAATGGACTAAAGAAGGTGAAAGAACCTTTTACTTCTCTAAAAATCGTAGAGGAGGAGATATGTCTGTAAGGTTATTTAGCTTACAGAATAGAAATAGAGTTGGCTGGCAAGGTACTATAGGTGCAGAAAGTTAGTCAATTAGTTGGTAGTTACAAAGATAATTCGTATATTAATAATAAATAAAAATAAATAAGTTATGTCAGATGTTATGTTAAGTTTCAATAGTGCTCAAGATTATATGAGTAAGGAACAATTAAAAGAAGTTTGTCCTCTAGCGTTCGCTGAGGCTCCTACTAACCCAGATGTTAGTAAAAGATATCTATTCGTTAATACTGAAACGATTATAGATGATTTAGATAAGTTAGGTTGGAAACCGGTTCAAGCTGCTCAAAGAAAAGGCAGAGGTAATGGTACTATATTTAGTAAGCATATGATTGCTTTCCAGAACCCTGAGATTAAAATTAAAGGTAGTGACGGTGATGATTCTTTTCCTAGAATTATTATGACTAACTCTCATGATGGTATGCAAGCGTTTAAGTTTAGCGTTGGTATATTTAGATTAGTATGTTCTAATGGTTTAGTTGTTGCTGATGAACAGTTTAGTGACTTTAAGATTAAGCATAAAGGTTATACGTTTGATGAGTTGAGAGGCGTAGTCAATCAAGCTGTAGCTGATCTTCCTAATAAGGTTAAGGTTATGAATGATATGAAGGATAGAGTTCTTACTCAAGAAGAGAAGAATAAACTAGCTTTAGATGCTATGTTAATTAGAGCTAATATTACTCCAGGCAGTGAAGAAGCTACCAAGTTTGATTATGATGCTGAAACTATAGAAGATATTTTAGACCCTAAAAGAGATGCTGATAAAGGAGATGACCTTTGGAGAGTCTTCAATGTAGTTCAAGAGAAGATTACTCAAGGAGAGTTTCATGCTGCATTGAGAGGTGCTAAAGTTAGAAAGGTTAGAAAGATCAAATCCTTTGAGAAGGATATGAAAGTAAATAAAGAGTTGTTTAAGTTAGCTACAGCATTAGTATAATGGTAGAAGTTATAAGACATACGTTAGGATTTTGTGGAGAGCATTGGCACCCAAACATTTGGACTGCCGCTGCTGCTTCACCATTAATAGCTACTACGACTTACTGGATTAAATGTAAGTGTGGAGGATGGTTTAGTAAACATAAAGAAGACTGCGATGTGTAGTTCAGGAGCTCATTACATAGATGAAGATATGATACCAGATACTTTTGAAAAATGTGTTACCTGTTGGGAAGATACAGAATATACAAGAGGTACTAATATACACTTTAGAAACTTTTATGTAGAAGGCGCTGGTCAATTGTGTAAAAAGTGCTATATTAACATATATGGTTAAGCGTAAATGTAACAAATGTAATAAACTAAAGCTTGAAAAACACTTCAAGACTCCAAAAAAGCTCACCTGCTCTCAGTGTGAGTTTCGTTGGTATCGATCATTTTTAAGATATTTATCATATAGACGTAAACTATCTTCATATGAGAAGTTTGCTTCAAGGGTAGGCTATATGGGAACAGGATTCTTAATAGCTGCTCAATGGACTATAGAACCTATATTTTATATTATAGGATTCGTCTGTGTAATGATTCAAACAGCTTCTAGAAAGCAATGGAACTTGGTTGCATTAAATATTAATGGATTAATTGCATGGATTCGTCATTTATTTGCCTAAACATGATATTTATAAGTAAATCTAGATTTAACTAACAACACTATGAAAGGTACCTTATTTTCAGCAGACTTTGCAACAGATAGTTCGGATAACCTAAGGCTTTTAGAAATAAACACTGATACAGGTATTGCATCAGCTGCCTTTACGCATTTCGACTATTCATCCCTATACCCAGTATGGGACTCAAACAATATTACTGAGATTCATGTAGTTTACAAAGATCATCAAACTGACTTTGTAAATCACTTCTCATCTAGTATAGCATCAGACTATACTGGTTCAGCATTAACCTTCAATAAAACTATTGAAGAAGGAACTACTATCTATCCTACATCTATTTCGGATAGTGATAGTAAGTTTATTTTAAGACTGGCATATGATGAAGCAGCAATCTTAGACAGTACATACGCAAAAAATAATCTAAACATATTAGAATTATTTTATGACAATAATGATTCAGGATCAGCAGCATCTTATTACTATTCTTCTTCAGAAGGAGTAGTAGATACTTTAGATAGAACTTTTAATTCATCTAACATGCCTGACATTGTAGTTAAAGATACAACTACTACTATGTACCAACCATTAAAGTTTTATAAGATTGGTCATTCTACTTCTGGTTCAGATGATAGATATACTAATTTTATTGATGAAATTAAGGATGGTAATTCATTAATTCAAAATTATTACGAAAATGTTTCTGGAAGTAAAGCAGTATCAACTAGATTATACAGTGTTGTTTATGGTACAGCTTTATCGCAAAGCATTCTTGCATACACAGAAACTGAAGCAGTTCTAGAAAAACCAACTTCTACAGATGCTTCTGACTCTCAATTAGCTCATCAATTTGGTAATCAACATTACTTTGAATTTGCAACTAACACTCCAGTATTTGGTGTAGGAACTGATTACGGTGGAATATTTGAAGAAGAAGAATTAGTAAAAGATGATGGAACTATCGTAGCTATTTCAGGAGCAGCTGTAAGTGATACATTTAAATCATATTTCATTTCAGGTTCACCTGATAGTGATGTTGCTACAGAATATCTAGAATGGGAACATGCAGGTTCAGATTTACCTTCTGGTTCTTACATTACTAGCTCAGTTCTTATTAATAACGTAGAGCTTTCATTACCATATGGAATTATCTTTAACTTAACACCATCAGGAAGTGGACCTATTAGAATATCAGGAGCATCTGCTATCTTAGTACATGAGTCAGGTTCTAATAAGTTAAAGTATGAAACATTAGTAGATGTTGATCCAGCTGTCCATTCATTAATTAATAGTTCTGGTTCATTAGTTCCAATTGCTAGTAATGAAGCTGAAGTATTAAGCGGATCATATAATGTACACGTTGTAGATATGGAAACTACAGATACATTCTTCCTTGCAGATGAAAACACTCACTTGAAGATTGTAACTCACAACTGTTTCCCTGCAGGTACAGTAATTACTCTATCTAATGGAGATACTAAAAACATCGAAGATGTAGTATCAGGAGATGAGCTTTTATCTTGGAATGAAAAAACAGGAGAAGGAGAGCCAGCTACAGTAGGAAGTGTTAAGTCAAGTCAAGTAGATAAAGTTATTAAGGTAACTCTAGAAGGAGATGAGATTATTTCTACTCCTCTTCATAGATTATATGTTGCTGGAAAAGGCTGGACAGTTGCTCAAGACTTAACAGAAGGAGATAAATTAGTATCTAAAGACAATAACGAAGTAGAAGTAAAAGGAATAGAAGTTCAAGAAGGAGAAGTAACTGTATATAGATTAGATGACGTTGCTGATAACTATAATTTCTATGCTAACGGATACTTAGTACATAACTGGAAATGTTTTACTTACGATTCTCAAGTAGAGATGTTTGATGGAACTACTAAACCAATTGGAGAAGTAGTAGAAGGAGATAAAGTAAAATCATTTAGAAATGGAGAGTTTGTCGAAGGTATAGTTACTAAAGCATTAGTTCACCCAACTGAAGCAGTAGTAGATGTAGTTAAGACAGAGAATATGATTGGAGAACCTCAACACCCAGTATTAGTAGATAATAACTGGACTACACTAGATAAGGTAGGAGAGGTAGAGCAAATGTATATTACTAACTGGTACAACCTAGAAGTAGATGGTGATAAGCTATTCGAAAGTGAGCACAACTTTATAGTTGATGGTCATATAGTATCAGGATTAGGTGATAATGACTCTCTTAACGAAGTATTCAACAGACAAGACCTTAAAGTAAATCATAAATTAGTATAATTATGCCAAACGTATATAAAACATTTAATTGGAAAACAGACGTACAGCAGAGAAGTATTACAGAACCTGCTTCTGATAAGAAAACTCAATCTGCTAGTATCTTAAATAACTTTATTACTTACTTCAAGGCTAAGCATTCGTAATATATGTTTCAACAAAAGGTTTTATTCTCGCCAGAAGACTGTGCGTATATAAGAAGTTTTTATGATAATTCTAAAGAGGTTGAGGGACATGATACTCTCACTTTAGTAGATACTATCAAACAAGGAAGAGCTAAGTACAATAGAGAGATTGGAGAAGAAGAAGTTAATGCTGATGGTACTCTTATTGTAAGATGGCGAAAGGATAGTAACGCTACTTGGATTGAAACCGAAGACCAAACACTCAAAGATTTTATAGTAGATAGATTACAGGATTGGGGCATCAGCTCCTGTCCTACTATCAAAATAATGAAGTATGGAATCGGTCATAAGTTAACAAAGCATGTTGACTTCTCCAAATATGGAAGCCAAATAATCTATAGGTCTTTTTCTGCTCAATTATCTGACTCAGATGAATATAATGGAGGTACTTTGAAAATGACTACCTATGGAGATGCAGGAAGAGAATTAGGTAACTGTATTATGTTTCCTCCTACTTATGAACATTTAGTAACTGAAGTTACTGAAGGAAGCAGGTATGCTTTAATTATATTTTTTGAAGAAGAGCATTTTGAACAAGCAAAAAGTATTATTTAGAGTTGGAGATACTCCTCCAAGAGGTAAAGGACTTTTAGCCTCTTATAACATCATTCCAGAAACTAATATTGGATTTTATTTAAGTAAGGATCTTATTCCTATTATAGAAGGTAGAGTTCTATATGATGGATGGATAGAATCTATTCCTATAGCAAGGTATGCTAATCATAGTAGCTCTCCTAATAGCAAGGTGTCTCTCCTAGGTAATAATATATTCTTAATAAGTACTAAACTTATAAAAGAGAATGAAGAAATAACGGTAGACTATATAGAAGTAGCTAAGTTAATTAATCTTCCTCTAGATCAATATGATAAGTATGGCATAGAAGATTTTGACTTTGAGGGGACTAAACTTAAACCAAATTCCTCGTTGATATAGTTGGATGTTATATAATTTATTCCTATATTAGAGTATAAATAAAATGTTATGCAAAAATTATACTTTATAGCCCCAACTAAAATAAACGCTAGAATATCTGAATCAGTCATTCCTGGCTATCACATAACGGTAGAGGGATTAACTTTCGAACAGGTATCTAAAAGACCTTTTGGTAAAACTCTTAAAAGAGCTTTAGTAAATGAAGCTAAACAAGAAAGAGTCCTAATATATGGCTAATAGTTTAGACAACGACTATCAGAAACTTCTCAAACAAGTTCTTACTAGAGGAGTTGTTAAAACTGATAGGACCGGAACAGGTACTAAATCTATCTTCGGAGCATCAATCAGACATGATATGTCAGATGGTTTTCCTATCTTGACTACTAAGAAGATTGCATTTAAGACTATGGTTACTGAGTTGAAATGGTTCTTAAGAGGTGATACTAATATTAAGTATCTTCAAGATAATAACTGTAAGATATGGGATGGTGATTATAAGAAGTCTGGTAGAACAGATGGAGAGTTAGGACCTATATACGGTAAGCAATGGAGAGACATAAATGGTATTGATCAGCTAGAGAATCTGATTACAGGAATTATAAGCAATCCAGATAGTAGAAGACATTTGGTTGATAGTTGGAATGTAGAAGATTTAGATAAGATGACTCTTCCTCCATGCCATTACTCTTTTCAATGTTATGTAGCAGATGGTAAGCTCTCTCTTATGTGGAATCAAAGAAGTGCTGACCTATTCTTAGGAGTACCGTTTAACATTAGTAGTTACGGTTTGTTACTGTTGTTACTATGTAAAGAGACTAGATTAGAACCTGGAGAGCTGATAGGCAACTTTGGAGATGTTCATTTATATACCAATCATTTAGAGCAAGCAGAAAAGCAATTAGACAGATATTCTTATGACCTTCCGGAAGCTAAAGTTGTTTGCTTTAATATTTATACAGGAGACTTCGATGTAGATTTAATTAATTACAAAAGTCATCCATCTATAAAAGCTCCTCTAAGTAATTAATGTGGACTAATTCCCATAATAGATCAGAAGTAGAATACTACATTCATATTGAGGCAACAACTAGATGTAATGCCGCTTGTCCTATATGTGCTAGATTTATTCCAGGAACTCCTGTAAAACATCCTCAACTTAAATTAGAAGACTTAACTGTTGAAAATTTAGATAAATGGCTTGGTCCAAACATAATTAAAAAAGTAAAAGAGTTAAAATTATGTGGAGACTATGGAGATCCTTGTTCTAACCCATATATTTTAGATATAATTGGTTATGTAGCTAATATTAGAAAGGATATGCACATATCAGTTAATTCTAATGGAGGAAATCGTAATCCTAAATTCTGGAAAGAGTTAGCTTCTTATCTTAAATTATTTAAATCTCATTTAGTTATTTTTGGAATAGATGGACTAGAAGATACTAATCACCTTTATAGAAGAAATGTTAAATGGTCTAAACTAATGGACAATGTAAAAGCATTTATTGATAATGGTGGAACAGCTCAGTGGGACTTTATTACATTTGAACATAATGAACATCAGATAGATGATGCTAAAAAATTATCTACTAATCTTGGTTTTAAGTTTTTTGCTCCTAAAAGATCATTAGGTATGGAAGATCAAGTTAATAATCTTACATGGGATACTCCTGTATATGATAAAGAAGGTAAAAAGGTTTATAGTATATCTCTTCCTAAATCTCATTTATCTAAAAGCATGAAGAAGATTAAAAAAGGAAGTGACTCAATTGATGTAAATAAAATTTTAAAGTACAATAAACTTCCTGAATACAAACCTATGGATATTGATTACTCTAAATATTCTCATTTAGATAATACTTCAATTCAATGTGAAGTTGATAGTGATAAGCATAAAGGTCTATACCTTACTCCTAACGGAGTATTACTTCCATGTTGTTATACAGGATATGCTCTAGCAGATAATGCTGCTGGTTCAGAAATTCCTAATCAACTACTTCAAGGAGTAGGAGGACCTGATAAAGTAAACTTAAACAGTACTGAATACTCAGATATCTTTAAAACGTTTGATTCTTTCTTTTATAAAGGATGGGATAAATCTATAGAAGATGGCAAATGTATTTTATGTGTTGAAAATTGTGGTCATGCTCCTGTTATTGATAGATTATTTATGAAAGTAAATAAAGCAGCAAATTTAATATAAAAAAGTTGCTAGTTACAATTTTTTTTCTTATATTTAGTATAAATAAAAGGTTATGCATTTACGTACAGCAAAAAGATTAAGTAAAGAGATTTTAGAAAGAGTAGTAGAGCATTATGGGCTAAGTAAGTTCCATGAATGTTCTCCTTATATAGAATTTGAACCTTCTCTTAAGTCTAAATATACAGGAGATGATGATACTCAGGCAGAGTGGTTACATGACTATAATACTATAGTTATATACTACAAGCATATGGAAGATGAGAAGCATTTAGCTGAAACTATCATTCATGAATATCAGCATTATCTTCAATCTCCTTCTTGGTATACTAGATATTATAGTATGGGGTATAGATATGATAATCACCCATATGAAGTAGCAGCATTTAAAGAAGAATCTAATTTTAAAATGGTTATATAATGAAAGAGCAACCGATACTTAGTATGTATGCTAGTGATTTAGGATTTCCTAAACCTATTCTAGAAAAATACATAAGAGATGATCAAGAAGCAAGAGATGCATTAAAAGAAGGAGGCCTCCCAAAATTATCTGAGGTAATTATTAAAAACTGGGCTTCTCATTACTTTAGAAGAGATATGAAAGTAGCTCCTCTAGTAAATCAACATGGCTTCGATGTTTTTAGTGATGATGGACAAGTTTCTATAGAAGTTAAAACCTCCTGGAAACCAGATAGTAAGTATGTGTCTTTCCAGAATATTAAATGTAAGGAGGATGAAGACGGTAAGTATATATTTACTCACATAGCATTTTATTCTCCTCTTCTTGATCCTAACGGAGTTGTTTTATTTACAAGAAAGAAGTTTAGAGAGCAAGTAACTATTCCTAATGCTGGTAAATTAAATATTAAGATGAATTTGAATGAAGGTAACATTAATCCTTGCCATCATTCATCAGTAGCTTTTTATGAAAATATTAAGTGGATGTAGTTGGTATTCTCATTAAAAGTTCTTATATTTAGATATAAATAAAAGTTAAAAGGTTATGGCAAGTTTTAAAAATTTAGTATTTGTTTCGCATCCTATGATTCCTGATAAGGCTATCATGGCGAAATATAGATTCGATAATGGTAAGGAGTTATCTATTGTTGCTGGAGAAGGTTTATACTCTAGTAGTAGAAATGGTTTAAGAGAGTCTGTTACTGACGTTAAAGATGTAGCTTCTTTTGAGGTTATGTTTGATGGAGAAGTAGAAGGATGGCTAAGTAGAGAAGATATAGATAAAATATTCGAAGCTAATGAAGTGTAGTAAATGTACTGAGGAGATAAATCCTTTAAGGATAAAAGCTTTACCTGGTACTAAGACTTGTGTAAAGTGTTCTACTACTAGCGCTTGGTATGTAAGGAATATTATTTCCGGAAAGACTGAGTATGCTGAAACGGAGATAATAAAAGATGTAGAAGCAGCTACTACTATTCGAAAGATGGATCAGAGAGTAGGATGGGGTAGTAACTTATATAAAGGATAGTATGGCGTTGTGGGAAGTAACACTTAATGGAACTACTACTATAGAGTATAGGGATGGAGCTTATTCTCAATCTCCTCCTGTCTCTGGTACATGGGTTAGAAGATTTACTTATACTGTACCTTATACTAATGTAGGTAAGGGAGGTATACTTAAAACTGCTAATGGAACGTTTCATACTCCTAGTTGGACTGAAGTTCACGAGCAGACTACGATCGACGACATAATGGTAGAAAAGAAGCCTTTTGACGAGATATTTCCGAGCAACGAGCCCACTCAGGCTAAATACGAGCCCCGTCAGTTTGCGAGTGCGAGCAGTGACAAGATCTACACGGTCAAGCTAGGTAAGAACGGATTTTACTGTGATTGCATGGGTTATATTGGTCATAGAAAGTGTAAACATATTAAACAAGCAGCAGAGGAATGGGATATCTCTTAGTAGGAATATTATGGTGTTGGTGGTTAGAATACTATACAACTAGTATGGGAATGAATACCTGGATCTGGAGAGAGAGAATCTTTCATACTGCTCTCTGGCCTGTTAGTTTATCAATCTTTGTATATAACTTTTTCAAAGGATTATGGTAAAGAGAATTCCAATAGCAGTAGCATATAAGAAGAAGTATGGGAATAAAGTCTATGTTGAAGAGTTCCTCAACGAAAGAACTCCTGACTCTATACTCTCAGTTAGGTCAAACAAGCTTCCTAAGGACTGTATTATTCAAGATATAGGAGTTGGAAGTAAATTTTATTACAAATATAAAACTAAATATTCATGAATTCAGCTATATCAATCTATCGCAAGTCTATCAAGGTAATCGAATCAAGCACTAATCAAGATCATTTAAATGCATCTCGTAACTACATCAATAATTTTTTCAAACTTTATTCTACTCCTTCAAGACAAATGTTTGGTCCATTTAAAACATTATATATTGAAGATTTTGTAGGAGAAATGTATAGCAGACTACTTATAAAGCTTGAGAAAAAGGAAAAAGATTTAAAAATAGTTGAGTAAAAAGTTGCTTGTTCGAAAAAGTAATCATATATTTAGGTATATAAATTAAAAATAAAGGTTATGACAAAAATTACAACTTATGATGAAATGGATGCTCCTGAAACTGCAGGAACGTCTTTAAAAAGTAAATTAAGTTACGGTATTACTTATAATGATTTAGTAGATTATTTTGGCAACCCGACTTATGGACCTGAAAATAGTGGTGATGGTAAAGTAATGTATGAATGGGTAGTAGAGTTTGAAACTGAAGAAAACGGTATTCAGTTATTTACTATATATGATTGGAAGTCTGAATCTCCTGAATTTGCTAGAAATGAAGTTGGGAGTTTAGAAGAAGCTAAATCTGTATTTGGAAGTAGATGGCATATTGGAGGAAAAGATTATGCTGGCGATTTTGTTGAGTTTATAGAAGAAGAGATAAAAAAAGTCGAAAATAAGTTGCCTTTTTGATTATTAGTTCTTATATTAAGGTATAATTAAAAAAATAAAAGATATGTCAAAAAGAGTAGAAATTTTAAATTTAAGGTTAGATCAACTTTATAAAGAGCAAAATGTATTAGAATTAAGAACTAATATGTTGCGCAATAGAATGCAAAATCAACAGAAGTTAATTCTGGAAAAGTATTTTGGAACTTCTTATGAAGGGTTCGTATTAAATATAGGAAGAGAAAGAGTAAGTATTACTAATACCGATTCTAATTGGGGAGTAGTAGATTTTTACTTGCATCATAATTGGGAAACAGAAGTTGGAGAAAAGTTTAGCAGAATAGAAATGTCGACTGGTTCTTTCAGACCTGAAAAAATGGATGAAAGTGTTATTAAGAGATATAAAATGTTAACTTATTTCAGTCAATTGGTTGTAGATTTTGAAGATGATATAATTGCTGAATTCAATTCCAATTCCGTAAAGTATAATAAGTTAATGAATACGTTTTATGAATCAGGAAGAGAGATAAGAAAGTCTGTTAGAAGTCAAGAAGATGATATTAAAGAGCTGGAATCAGAAGCTTTAGTAGAGAAGTTATTTGCTGATAATGGAATTGAGTTGTCTTCTGATAAAGATGATAATTACTTACCTCAACTTCAACTTAAATATAACTGGAGAATTTCAGATGTTTGTAAATTGAAAGGTATTCGAAAAAGTGCGTCCGGAAAGTCAGTTGATTTAGAAATTACAACTCGATATAAGAATTGGGATTCAGATAATTTTACTTTTAGAACTCAAAATGTTGAGATGATAAGATTTGATAATGTAGAATCATTCTTAAGAGTTAATAAAAATAGAATAGCATAATGGAAGATAAATTTATAAATTGGATAGATAAGTTTTCAACTGTTGCTACAATAGTATTGGGTTTTGCAGTACCCATCTTCATACTGCTACATACTTTTATTTTTTAATTATGGAATTGGGGAGCTTTTTGCTCCCTTTTTCTTTTTTGTACCTCTTTCTTTCCGGAAATTGGTTTATTTAGAATGAGTATAAATTAAAAAATAAATGTAAAAAAAGTTTGTAAGTCGAAATAGTAATCGTAAATTAAGGTGTAATTAAAATTAAAAGATATGATATTATTAGAATTTAAAAAAGGTTTAGAGGAAATTTTAAAAATTAACTTGATTGATTGGTTAACTGAAGATGAAAAGAATTTAATTGTATTAGAAGCAGAAGAAGCTGGTATTAATAATACTGAAGATTTGGCTGGTCATTTATTTTTCGATTCAAAAGTTTTTAAAAATAACTTAAAAGAAAGTTGCTAGTTCGATAAAAGAATCATATATTTAGGTATAATAATTAAAAGATAAAAAATAAAGGTTATGACAGATTCAAGAAAAGTTATTAAAGATTTAAAGTTAAAAGCTAATACTGCTCTCTTTTGGGGGGATGATGCGGAAGATGTAAAGATTTTAGAAAATGTTGATAAGGAAACGTTTGATAAAGTTTCAGAAGCATTTGAAGACAGACCAGCATTTTATGCAGGTGAGAATGATGATGAGATGTTTGATATTCTCTTCAGTATGGATGATGATTGTGCTTATGATTTGATTGAGGATTATAATAAAGAGTGGGGAAGATTTATTGAAATAATTACTAAATAAGTTTGTAAGTCGAAATAAAAATCGTATATTTAGGTAAATAAAAAGATAAAAGATATGAAAAATGTTGTTGTAGAAAAAAGTAGTAAAGAAAGAATTGAAAGTATTAGTATTGGTGATTTGAAATTCAGAATGCATGATGAGTTTGAATATGCTGATGGAGGAATGATTATTGGATTGTATGATAATGATATGATAAGGAAAGAGTATGAAGAAGGAGATTGGAATGTAGATGAATCTTTCTTTAGTATAGAGGATGATAAGAATGTTCCGTTTGAGAATGTTGCTTGTAAATTAGATATTAGAGATTCGCAAGGAGGATATAGTTATCATTTTGATGTTAACGGTAATGAATTATATGAAGAATAATATGGATAGAAGTTATGTAAAAGATTATATTGTAAAAGCATTCGTAAGGAATGAAGCGGATGTAAATGAGTATGATGTAGATGTGTTAATAGATTCAGTATTGTTTGATTGGAATGATATTGGAGATCCGGAAGCAGATTTTGAAGCATTAGTAGACTGGAATGTAGATCAATTCTTATCTCATAATACTCCATCTGATGATGGTAAGATGAAACGGATTAAGTTTTGGGAATCTGATAAGTATATTCCTTATCCTATTGACTGGTTAGAGCAACCTACTAAACCTAACTCTAAATATTTCTCCTTAAGAACGCTAGAGAATGGTTGGGATGAAGTTAAGTACTTTCTGGATAAGAAAACTAATTTAAATAATTACGGAAAAAAGTTAGTGGAACAGTTGGCGGTTTGATATAAAGTTCGTATATTAAGGTATAATAAAAAAATAAAAAGATATGTATTTAACTGTTAATAAAAAGTATGCTTCTTTCGATTCGGATTTAGCTAAAAATGAAAAAAATGATTGTGTTGTAAGGTCGGTTGCATCTGCTGCTGATATTACTTATAGAACTGCTCATAAATTCTGTAAAGATTTTTTTGGTAGAGAAAATAAAAGAGGAACTAATAATATGAATATTGTTTCTCAAATGTTAATGGCTGAAACTTCCGGAATTGAATTAGAAGGAAAAGAGTTTGCTGTAAGAGTGTTAGGAAAAGGAGAGATAAAGAATAGATATAAGTTGCACGGAGAAGTGATCTTCAGAAAAAAGACGCTTAAGAGTTTTATTAGTTCTCATTTGACTGGTACTTATATGGTAATGATAGCTAATCATGCTTTAACTGTTAAAGATGGAGAGGTATTTGATTGGAGAGCTAATGGATTCAAACCAACTACTAAAGTGCAGGCTGCTTATGAATTGATAGAGAAAGAGAATAAGTTTGGTCAATTGAGCTTATTTGAATAGGATAAAGGAGGAGGGGGAGAGTTGGGTGCGCCTTTCTCTCTCTTGACGAAGTCGTCACGCGCGAATTTAACAAAAGTTTATGAAAGAAAATAACAACCATCCTTATTATGATCGTCCTTCCATCCGTACTTCATATCAAATTGCTGTAGTGTCGATTATTATTTTAATATTGCTGGTATTAGGTATTGGGATTCTGGAATTAGTAGAGAAGGTATCTGCTAAAGAGAATGATTTTGACAACACCTCTATACATATAAAAGATGATATTGATAGAGAGATGTTTATTATAAGAGAGTACCAATTGGACGGCCTAAAGATCCATCCTAACCTCTATTTTGATGAACTAACGTCTATTACGAGCAATAAACGAGCAACGAGCGAGCAATGAAATACCGATTAATGTGTAGAATGAGGTATGATAGGTGTATGGATTATCGATAGAATGAGATAGGTTTGTGTGTGTCACTATTATTTTTTTTCTATATAGACCCCTAAAATAACCCCTTAAACAGTTGGAAGTACGGATAATAGTTCGTATATTAAGGTATATTTAAAAAATAAGGGTTATGAGAAAGTTAAAATATTCAGATAAAGTTAAGAAAGCCGCTCCAATCATTAAAGCTATATATGGCCTTAAGGACGGTGAAATGATTAAGATATCATATGCCGGAAAAGAGTATAAGGTATCAGCTTATGAGGGTTATAAGAATAAAATGTCCTATAGTGTCTGGAATGGTATTAGTGGTATGAACGTCAATAAGGTTGGACGTACTAGCCTCTCTTTGTATACATTTGATATGATGTCTCAGAAGACTACTTATACTTTAAGTTTAGTGGATGCCTCTATCCTTCCGGAATCAGGCTCTTTGGCTGCTTAATCAGTATATCAAGAAACTGCCTATCAAGCATTTCGTATTCCCTTCCCATCTTACTCCCATAGTAGGTTTAGAGCTACTATTATATAATTTAAGAGTTAAATTTTGAATACAAATCATGACCTAAATGTACGAATAAGATTTCATATAGCCAACTTTATTTTTAATTTATATTGATTATAAATTAGCAAATATATTAATAAAATGTTTGTAGTTACAATTTTATTTCTTATCTTTATATAAATATAAAAAGGGAATATTATATTAATTAATTTAAATTTAAAAAGTATGGAAATGATTAAAAATGAATTATTAAGAAATGAGGTTTTAAAAAATGGTGTTGAAAGAAAATATATTAAATTATATTTTGGAAGTAGATGTGAAGAAGATTTTGAAGATGTTGTATTGAATGATAAGATATTTGATATTTGGTATAATGATTTTAAAAATGAATGTATTGATGAAGGGTATGAATATATTATTGATGAATTTGGAAGGTATGAAAGAAATGATGATAGAAATATTGTTGTTATGAATATGAGTGATGATAGTGAAGAATGGTATATTGAATATAATAAAATGAATAGTTTGTTGATTAATTTTATTAAGTGTGGAGAGAATAGGGAAGAATTTGGTGGAATTGTGATAAGTGGAAAAGAAGAATGTTTAATGGATGGTTTGGAAATTTATTTAAATGATAAATAATTTAAAAATAAATGTTAAAAAAGTTTGTAAATTGAAATAAAAATTGTATATTTATAGTATAAAAATTAATAATAATTAAAATTAAAAAGTATGAAAAGATTTGAAAAAGTATTAAATTATTTTGTTGAAAAAGGTTATGAATTTGATAATGTTAGAAATGATATTGTTAAATTTAAAGATGTTAAATGGAATGATTATTATGAATTAGAAGGTTATAATGATATATGTTGTGTTGAAGTGGATTATAATTATATGAATAGAAAGAAATATGATGTAATTGTTGTGAAGAATAAAAAGGTATATGGGAATAATAATATGGATATATTATTTAAAGATATATTAAAGAAATATATTGGTGATAATAAAAAGGTATTATTAAGTGAATTTATGAATAGGTTTGATAATAATAATTTATTTGGTTTGTTATATAATTTTAGAAGTGGAAGGTGGAATGTAAATGATTATAATGATAGGTTTGAAAATTGGTGTAGAAGAAGTGGTATGTTAATTAAAGAAAAGATTAATATTAATAATAGATTGTGGTTGGTTAAATAATAATATAATAGAGAGAGGATTATATATAGGTATTAATTTATTTATATATAATTCCTTTCCTACCTCACCAGAAAAAAACATAGGACGGTTTTCATACTTCCGTCTGGGATGATAGCCGGTTGCTGTAATATTGACGTCACATTGATATAACAGTGCCGGTATTGTTCCCTAAAGGGCTCGTAAGGAGCTCGGGTGAGCTTGTCTCATTTTCCTCTAGCTTATGATTTTTAGTGATATAGGTTATATATATGTATATATTTATATATTGATTAATATTAAACAGCTATTATCCCATCCATCTGCTTCTGCATAGCATGAATTAGAGTATATAGTACCATCGGGTGCTCTTATAGGTTGATATATCTCTGCACATACAACACCATTATTTACTTCTCCTTTAGAACATATTAGATTATCATCAGTACATGAGGCTGCAAAGATAAATAACATAATAAGAAGACCTATAAAGATATATTCTATTAGCTTCTTCATATATTAGTAGTTAGTACCGTATACAAGATATAGTATAACTAAACCTATTGCCGTACTTATAAGCCACCTTCTGTTAACTCTGGTGCGCATACTAGAGCTAAGGTAAGTAGAGAGAAAGATATCTTTAACGATGTGGAAGATCACCATTATGATAACAAATACAGTAGCACTAATAATAAAACTTTGACTCATTTTCTTGGATTAGGAACCATTCTAAAAGTACAACCAGGTTTGCCATTGATGAGAGGCATACCAAACTCATCGTACTCTATAGTTTTTATTTTAACTCGTTTATTTTTAAACTTACCCATTAGGATTGTATCCCCTATGTTTACGTCTAACTTTATCATATATTAATAATATAAGAACTTTTCGTATAATAGACAAGAAATACCGGGAAAATTTCCGAGAAAAAATTTCGCTATATAGAAACACCTATTTATTATCATGCAATCAATAGACCCTAATACTCTATTTAGTATATTTGAGCAAGGTGACGAGCAAGTCTACAAGGAACACGGCATGGAGGATGCCCTCAATAACCCTTTTGTTCTTATGGGTATGGTACTCAGAGGCATAGAGAACTACCAGATGATGGATATGATGTACCTAAAGCAGTATCCAGGTCCCTATAAGAAGATAAGAAACCTTACTAAGTACAAATACTACAATAAGCTATACTCTTATCTAACACGAATTAATTCTACAAACTTCGATAGTATATACAAGGTAGGAGAGTCTTTCGATAGGAAGGATGTTGATTACTGTTTAGATCACTTAAGAGTCTATTATGAGAAACTTGAAGAGTATGAGAAGTGTGCTGTTATAAAGAGATACATAGATTTACTTTCTAAAAGAAGTTTTAAGACTATTATATAGTAAAATCGCGGTGCTGCTTGCGCGTTTCGCGCGGCGAGCTAACGCTTTTAATAAAAAACCTTTGCCTCCCCGAGATATTATTCGTATATTTATAGTATAAAAATTAAGGTTATGAGTCTAATATCGGAGCTAAAGGCAGAAATAGCAGAAATGCGAACAAGAAAAGAGGTTTATCTTGAAAGAGGTAACCTTACCATGGCAGATGACTGTCAATGGAGGTTAAATGGTATGAATGAACGTTTAGATGAATATTCTTCTACTTGGGGAGAGTTTGTTTACGTACTTACTAACCCATCTATGCCAGGAATAGTTAAAATAGGTTTTACTACTACGTCTCCACAGCAGAGGATTAAGGAAATTAACTCTGCTACAGGTGTAATTGAAAAATGGAACCTAGAATGGTCAGTAGAATGTACCGAAGCACATGATTTAGAGAAAAAAACTCATGAATACCTTAAAGAATTTAGAGTAAGTAAGAATAGAGAGGGGTTTTACATGCATCCTACTCAAGCTATTGCTGCTGTACAAAAAATAAACGAAGAAAGGTACTAAAATAGTTGCCTGACTGAGTTATTTTTCTTATATTTAAGTATAAAAATTAAGGTTATGTATTTATTACACTTTTTACTCGCTTTTGCGATATTTTTCCCAGTAGTTCTAGTAACTATCAGTATTTTTAGAGCATATAAAGAAGATGGTGAGGTAACTAATGTTAGTTTGTTCTTTCTTTTACTACTTCTTATATCATTTATGCTTACTTCTTGTTCTAAGGAAGAATTTACTACTGCTCCTACTTGTTATTCGGGAGATTGTAGTGCTTCTTTAGTATTTTCACAAAAACAAGATGAAAATGGCTTTTACCATGTTAGTTTAAATTGGAACGGACAGTATTACCCTAGGTTTAGTATACTGGTTGATGCTGCTACTACTAACGAAGACTATTGGTACAATGGATCCCCGGTCGTCCAAGCTACTTTTGATACAGACACTACATGGGAGTTTCAAAATGATGAACTTCCTATAGTTCAGTCAGATAGAATTCTTTTATCTAAGTATTCCGAAGCAAGAGTATCAGGAAAACGTATTTTAGGACCATTTCCTCCCGAAATGAAAGGTGATACTATACAAATTAAAGCTACAGTTTGGTGGGAAGCAGGTATGGAAACTAAAGGAAGAGAGATTTTTGCAAAATTTATTGTAGAATAGTTGATTCTTTGAAAAAAAATCATTATCTTAATTTATATATTAAAAATATATATATAAGTATATAAATATATATAGATAAATATAAAAGTATATAATATAAACTATAAAATTAATCTAATATGTCATTATCGGCAGAACAAATACAAAAAAACTACGAAAAACATCTTAAGATTGTGGACACTTACATAGGTGACCGTAAAGATTCCATTAAAGATATGATGTCTCATATGGAAGAAATTTACGTAATGGCTCCTGCTAGTGGTAAGTCTTGGTATCATAGTGCTTTTGCAGGAGGTTATGTCGATCATGTCAATAGAGTAGTGGAATATGCGGTAAAACAATCTAGGTTATATCAAGAGATGGGTGGAACAATAGATTACACCGTAGAAGAGCTTGTATTTGCCGCATTATTTCACGATCTAGGTAAACTCGGAGACGGTGAACAACCAAACTATATACCTCAGACTGATAAATGGAGACAAGATAAGCTATCAGAGATGTATACATTTAATCCAGATTTAGATTTTATGTTAATCCCAGACCGTTCTTTATTTATTTTACAGAAATTCGGTATCAAGGTTAGTCAAAAAGAATTTTTAGCTATAAGATGTCATGATGGAGTATTTGATAAAGCAAACGAAGCTTACTTCTTCAGTCATGTTGAAACGTCTAGGCAAAAAACATCTATCATATCAGTACTCCACAGTGCAGACTTCTTAGCCTCTAAAGTTGAATACGATATGTGGAAAAGAAACGGAGGAAGCTCTACACCTAAAGCTAAAAAAACAGCAGCATCTACAGGGAAAAGAGTAAACTCTTCAGAAGGCCTTAGTAAAATGCTTAAAAATTTATAATAATGTCAGATATTTTCACACTTTATAACATAATAGTTGGTGTATTAGTTGCCTTTTTAATTTTATTACTTTATATTATTCGTAACCTACTGTTGAAAAACGAAAAGTATGAGGATGTTGTAAGAGACCAGACACAGTATCTACAGAATATATCTACAGCGGTAGGAGAAGGTCAAAAGCACCTAAAAAGTCTTGATGAAAAAGGGGTTTTTCAATCGGATGATGAGGTCGGTTATTTTTTTGAACAAATGAAATACGTACAAGATGAGCTAAACCGATACATGCTCCCCGAAAATTATGGCAAGAAAGAGAGCGAAAGCTAATTACTTTACAAAAGAGACAGAAGAGTATATAGTAAAATATAACACATCTACAGATCAGGAGTACAGAAATAAAGTATTCACTGATCATATTTACCTCCCCTTTTATAAACTAGCAGAAAATATAATACATACTTTTAAGTTTTATTATACAGATGTTGAACAGATAGAAGATTTAAAACACGAACTAGTATCAGTTCTATTAGAAGAAAAGATAATGAAGTTTGACCCTACTAATGGTGCAAAAGCATATTCTTATTTTGGTACTATCGTTAAACGCTGGTTGATAAACTACAATAATAAAAATTATAAGAAGCTTAAACAGATAGGTTCTTTCTCAGACATAGAAGAATCATATGAAGAATCTTTAAATTTAGATAGTTCATCAGGAATACCCCTTAGTAAATTTATTGATAACTGGGTAGAAGAGGTTTACGAAGTGTTAGATGAAATATTCATAAAAGAATCAGAAAGAAAAATAGCTGACGCTACACTCACTATTTTTAAGACAAGACATGATCTTGAAATATTTAAAAAGAAAGCTCTTTACATATACATAAGAGAAATGACAGATTGTGAAACTCCTCAATTAACAAGAGTAGTTACTAAACTCAAAGAAAACTTTAAAGAGAAGTATCAATTCTACTATGATAACGGATACTTAACAAAAGAATTCCTTTAGTCTATTTATAATAAACTATTATTATGAGTTTAGATAAAGAAATATTTTTAGGAAAAACATTATCTGATCTTTTCGGTGAAATTTACGACAACTCAAAAGAAACAAAAGGTCAAGTAAAAGCTCTTATAGGAGAACTTAAACCTTTAATTGAGAATATTGGCGACGCAACTCTTATTGTACCTATGATTAAAGAGTATATGGAGATAGGTGTAAAAAATGATGAACATTTAATTAAGTTAGCGACGGTAATACAACGTATAGAGATAGCACAAGCTAAAGGAGATGGAGGAGAGTTTGATTTCTCAGACCTTCAGGATCTTTTAGAGGAACAAGAAGAATTAGATAAAGAGCTAGAAAGCAAAGAAACAGAGCAAACAGAAGAAGATGGCAACGAACTATAATTTAGGTTCAAGACTTTCAACATCTAGAAGTAGTCAAGCAGGGACTAAAACATCTGGTGCTCAATCTCCAATAACTTTTGGGAGAGTTACCGACGTTGTCGTTGATGCTTTTCATCCACTATTTGATGAGAAGGGTAAAAGTCAAGCACTTTACGGTGTAGAATATGTAGAAGCCGATACAGCATCTGATCAGTCAGATGATGCAGTCAAAAAATTTGCTTACTGCGGTACAACGTTTATAAAAAGACTACCTCTTATAAATGAAATGGTCCTTATTATAACAGGACCTTCATCGGATTACAGAGACTTTGGGGCTACTTCTAATAAAATTTACTGGATCGATATTCTACCATTATGGAACCACACCCATCATAATGCATACCCAGATACTCAACAAGATGGAGAAGGAAGTGCAGATTTAGGAAAAGACTTTGAAGAGCAGGCAGCAGTAAATAATTTACAAATGTTTCCTGGAGATGTATTGATTGAGAGCAGATATGGCAGTTCTATAAGGTTAGGAGGAACAAAGTTTGAATCTAATGAAATATCTGATGGTTCTAATAACGGTAAACCTTTTACTATATTAAGAAATGGCCAAGTTGAAACGAAAGATGGATTAGATACAGTACTTGAAGATATAAATGAAGATCCTTCATCAATCTATTTAACCTCAGATCATACTATAGAACTCGATATAGCTAACACAAGACGAAAAGCTTTAGAAAGCGAACCAAAAGATGCTGATCAATTCAAAGGTAATCAAGTAATAATAAACTCTGGTCGATTAATTTTTAACGCAAAAGACGAAAGCTTACTTATATCAGCTAAAGAACAGATAGGAATCAATGCCGCAGAAGTAGGAATAGATGCAGATAAATACGTAGGTCTAGATGCTAAAAGAATATATTTAGGAGAAATGGGATTCAAAGAAGACGAACCTGTCCTACTGGGGCAAACTACTATAGACTGGCTTGATGATCATTTATCTCAATTTGAATCATTAGTTAAGACTTTAGCAACACTCCCACCAGCACCACCTGCAGCAGTAGCAAAAATAATAGCATCATCAGCAGCTATATTTCCTACTTTAAAAGTATTGAGACAGAAGTTAAAACTAAATTTATCAAGAAAAGTATACACTGAATAATGCCTTACGTAAATATCCCAGAAAGCAAACTATCAGGCACTATCGCAAGATTAGTGGGTAAACTTCAAGGTAAAGTTACATCTCATGCTTTGGACAGAGCAACAGAGATTACTAACTTACTAAATAGAGAAGGGTGTCCATCTGAAAAAGAGTTAAAAAGGTTAAGATCTAAAAAAGATAGTTTAGATAACAAACTAGCTAGCATTGATAAAAGACTATCAAGGATAAAAAGGTTACCTAGAAAATTAAAAAGACCAGTTAAGGGATTAAAAAGAGCACTTAAAATTATACTATCTTTACCTATCCCTCAATCTGTTCCTCCTGGGTTCGGTATACCTGTTAACGTTACTACTAAGTTTGCAGATATAATGCACCTTGTTAAAGAGTTTATAAAGCAGATAAGTGATGATATAGAAGCTATAACTATTATATTAGAAACTCCTGCTATTACGATGGAGGGGATAACCCGTAACTTGCAGAGATCAAATAATGCTCTTAAATCCTGTGAAGCAGATTTAGCTTTACAAAAAGAACTAGATGAAGGAAATGTTACTTTGGAACAGTTAACTAGGATAGGAATAGTAAATGAAGATGAAACTTTTATATTTTCAACTCTAGGACCTAAACTACTTAGTAGAAACACTAACGATAATTCAGCTTTGAGGTACAAAGGCAAATGGTTTAACGGAAGACAGTACTTTGTAAATGATACTATATCATACAACGGTTTTAGATGGTCTTGTACTAAAGATCACTTTTCAAATAAGGACGGAGGTTTAGATGATGGACTACCAGGAGTTGGACCATGGATAAAGTTAACTGATCAGGAGAATGATAGTATAAGCTTATTAAATAAACTATTAGATAATATAGACGGATCAGAGCTAGATAAAGATATAAAGAATAGAATAAAAGACTTATTAGATACTTTTGCTGCACCTAATGAAGGTGATAGCGAGCTTAACCCAGATTTTTTCCATACAGGACCTTCTGGACAAGTATTTAAATTAGAAATCAGACTAGACCCTGATTCACCTACGATAGCTCCAAAGCGTTTTGCAGTAGCTAAAAACTTAGAGGAAATTGTGGTGTTAAGAGGTCCAAAATCTTTTAGTTCTTCAACACAAGTACTATTAGACGAAATTAAATTTAGAATAGATAATCAACTTCCATAACTAAACTATTTATATATATGAAACTCGAACTATTAAAAAAAATTATACGAGAAGAAGTAAGGGCAGCAGTTAAGGAGGAGTTACAAGAAGTAATGAACGAAGCAGTAAAATATGCTTCTACTCCTACTAAACCTATTGACGTATACCAGACTGTTGAAAAAGGACAACCTAAAAAATGGTCTGTTGGTAAAAGCGCATCATTAGATGAAATGTTGCAAGCAACAAGGTCAGAAATGACCGGAGAAGATTTTAAACATATATCTGGAGGTAGCGGAGTTCAGAAACCTAATTTTGCATCCTCTATGGCATCAAACATGGGAATGACAGAGAATTCTGGACCTATGCCTGGAATAGATATATCTAAACTTGACTTTGTATCAAAAGCTAAACAAGTATTAGATGCTGCAGTAAAGAAAGATAAAAACAGATCAGGAGGACTTTAATAAATGGCATTCAAAGTAGAAATAAAAGATCCATTAGATTTACAACCTAGAAAAGCGATAGGAGTAAAATTACCTTTTTCTAGCGATAGTGTATTTACATCTACTTTTACTTCTAAAGAAGCTATCAAAACTAATTTGATTGATTTTTTCCTTACAGCAAAAGGCGAAAGATATCTTAATCCTACATTTGGTTCAGAAATAAAAAGATTTATTTTTGATAATATTACACCTAATAGTTTAAGGTTAATAGATGCAGCTATTAGACAGGAATTAAAAATATTCTTTCCAAGAATAGAACCTATTGATATAAACACTACTGCAGACCCAGATAGAAATGTTATTCAGTTTAGTCTTAATTATACAGTTAAACAGACTAATATAAACGATGAGGTAGTAATAAATTTTGAACAATAATGGCTAACGAAAAAGACATAAAATATATCAATAGAGAGTTTGGGGACTTTAAAACTCAACTTGTAGAGTTTGCTAAAAACTACTTTCCCGACACCTACAACGACTTTAACGAAGCATCACCTGGAGCTATGTTTATTGAAATGGCCTCCTATGTAGGAGACGTTTTATCTTTTTATACAGACACTCAACTTCAAGAATCTTTCCTTCAGCATGCTCAAAACCCATCTAACTTATATGCATTAGCATACATGATGGGGTATAGACCAAGAGTGACTAATGTTGCAGAGGTTGAATTAGAAATCTCTCAACAAGTTAGTGCATTAGGTACTTCGTCATCTTTTGCTCCTAATTTTGATCAAGCATTAAAACTAAGTGACAACTCAGTAAGTACATCTACAACCGATGGAAACCAAACTTATATTCATTCTTCAACAGTAGACTTTAAATTTAGTAGTTCTTTAGATCCTACTTCAATACAGATATCAGAAATAGCAGACGGTAATCCATCAGTATATACCTTAACTAAGAAAGTAAAAGCATTCTCGGGTACTATTAAAACTACAAGCAAAGATTTCGGAGCAGCTGAAAAATTTTCAACTATTGAAGTACTGGATACAGATATTGTTAGAGTTTTAGATGTAACAGATAGTGATGGAAATATTTGGTATGAGGTTCCTTTTTTAGGTCAAGATACAGTTTTTAAGGAAGAGAGTAACGAAGGAAGCGATCAAAGTTCTATTCCAAGTATAATGAAACTACAAAGTGTTCCTAGAAGATTTGTAAGTAGATTTACATCTAAAGGTGTTCTACAACTACAGTTCGGCTCAGGTGTAGTAATTGCAAGAGACGAAGAGTTTCTACCTGATCCTACATATATAAAGAAGTTTGGAGACGCAGATACAATAAACAAATTTGATTTATCTTTTGACCCTTCTAACTTTTTATTTACAAAAACGTACGGTCAGTCTCCTAGTAACACAACACTCACTATAAGGTATATTACAGGTGGTGGAGTTGCGGCAAATGTACCTACCAACTCTATTACGACCATTACATCTACACCGTCAGCTACAGATACAACCTATTCAAGCACCTTATCATGTACTAACCCTGAGGCAGCATCAGGAGGTAAAGACGGAGACACTGTTGAAGAAATAAGACAGAACAGTTTAAGATCATTCTCTGAACAAAAAAGAGCTGTAACTCTACAAGATTTTACTGTAAGAGCAGCATCACTTCCTCCTCAATTTGGAACAGTAGCTAAAACTTTTGTAACAAGAGAGTTAACAAATAATTCTGATAGGAGTGTATTAGACAAAAATCCACTAGCACTTTCAATTTATGTATTATCTTACAATAGTGCAGGTAAGTTAATTAATGCTACCGGTACATTAAAAAATAATTTAAGTACATACCTATCACAGTACATGATGCTGACTGATGCTTTAGATATAAAAGATGCGTTTATAGTAAACATTGGTGTAAAGTTCGAAATATTAACACTTCCTAGCTACTCATCTAGAGATGTGCTACTAGGGTGTACAACTGCATTAAAGAATCACTTTAAAATAGAAAACTGGAGTATCAACCAACCTATAAACCTATCTACCTTATTTACAGTACTAGATAGAGTAAAAGGAGTACAGACAGTAAAAAAAGTAATTATTGAGAACAAACAAGGAGGTAACTACTCTGAGTATGCTTATGATGTAAAAGGAGCAACAAAAGATAACATAGTCTACCCTTCATATGACCCAAGTATTTTCGAAGTAAAGTTTCCTGATACTGATATAGAAGGTAGAGTAACAAATATTTAAGATGGCAGTATATAGATTATTTCCCGAAAAAGACACTACTATTTGGTCAGAACCAAATACTTCTGGCATCTACGGTAACGCAGGACTAGACCCAGTAATTGAAATAGGTGGTTATCCTGATGCAAATTTAGTTGGTAGAGCTCAAAGATCTCTTATTCAATTTAAAACATCGGAAATAACATCTACTTTAGATAACAAAGTAACTGGAACATGGTCATCAAGTCTACATTTATCTTTAGCATCAGCAACAGAAATACCTACTTCCTATATAATCTATGCTTATCCTGTATCTCAATCATGGACAAACGGTACTGGAAGAAGAGACGACAGTCCTTTAAACAAAACCGGTGTTTCTTGGAGACATAGAGGAGCGCAGGAAAATGCATGGGACAGCTTAGGTGCAGATTTTATTACCTCTAGCGTCTCAGGTAGTCAGACATTTACATTAGATTCGGACCATGATGTAGACTTAGATGTTACAACGGTAGTTACATCTCATTATAGTAGTAGTATACCAAACTACGGAATGTTACTAAAGATAGAGGATTCATATGAGAATTATGTATCCGCTAGTATTAACTTAAAGTACTTTGGAAGTAATACTCATACTATATTTCCCCCATATCTAGAGTTTAAATGGGACGACAGTGTATATAGCTCTTCGTTATCAGAACTTTCAACTGATATAGCAACTGTAACTATAAAAAACCACAAAGAAAAATATTCTGACTCTGATTCTGCTAGATTTAGACTGTCAGCTAGACCTAAGTACCCTACAAGAAGTTTTACTACATCATCTATATATTTAACAGAATACAAATTACCTTCTGCATCTTATTGGGGTATAAAAGATGAATACAGTGGAGAGATGATAATAGACTTCGATACAACATATACAAAACTAAGTGCCGACGATACTAGTAGTTATTTTGATGTTTATATGGATTCTCTTCAACCAGAAAGATTCTATAGATTATTAGTCAAAACTACTTTAAACGATAGTACTATTGTACTAGATAATAATAATGTTTTCAAGGTAGTAAGACATGGCTAATGAAATAAAAATACAAAAAACTGTTTATAATAAAGACCAATTTGAAAAAGTAGTAGATAGGTCTTTTAAAACATTTGCTCAACCAGCACCAGTTGAAGAAGAAACTAGTATAGAAGAATTTTTTGCTCTGTACGACAAATTTTATTTTGAAATACCAGTAGAAGGTGAATTAAATTCACATAGAGTATTAGTAGAAAGAAGCTCAGAATTAGTAGAATTTGAAAAAGACACAGAGGATATTCAACCTCTATTAGATGAAATATCTATACTCAGAGAACAAATATTAGATCTTAACCAACAAATAATTGATTTGAATAATCCTGAAAGTTAGTGGCAAATTATACATATAACATATCTGAAATACCTGTAGACTTTACAAGTCAAGATGTCACTATCAAAGATGATGATAAGAAGCTTATTGATTCTTTTGATCTCAATACACTCTTTGATCAGTCAAAACACCGTATCGACTTATTTGTATATTCGTTAGATAACACTTTATTAGAAGTCACAAACGGTTATAGTAGGTACACTCAGTTACTTAATGCCGCATCAGCTGGTAAAGCTGGTTCATCTAATATATCTATTAATCCAGTTGACGATATGGTCAATTTAGGATACGAAAGTGGGGATGTTAGACTGGTTTATACTTTTACTAATAATCTTTTTTCCGACGGAATATTTGGAAGTCCGCTTTTTATTGAAAGTATATCTGGGGATGGAACTGAAATAAGAGCACTATCAATTGATATCGATGATGACATTATAACTAAGTATGTTAACTCTATAAAGAGCAAACTTAACGATCCCTCTTACTTCTCTGAATTTAAATTAAATTTTGGTGATAATGTTAGTAGTATAGGTCTAAATATAGATTTAGAAGAAACACCAAAAGGTCTTGCAGTAGTTTTTAAATTATACGATCCACTACCTTCTAGTCAAAACACTAACTCAGAATTCACAGTTGAAGAAGTAGTATCTAATACTCTTGCGTTTGAAATAGTATCAACTTTTATAGAAGATAAAATATCAGTAAGAAATCTTAAGGGTCCTAATTTTCAAGTAGAGTTAGCAGAAGATTCAAGTACATCTACTGAATTTTTAAATTACAATCAACTTTTTAGTTATCCTATTAGTAGTTCAAATTATAAACTATATTCACTATTAAATGAAAAAGGAGCTAGTATAACTATAAGATATGATGATTTTTCCAATTTTATACATTTTTCATCTGTAGAAGAAAGATTAAGAAACTTTCAATATAAGTTAGCTTTATTGGAATCTTATGAAACAAATTTAGAAACATATACATCAAATTCTCTAAGTGCTAGTAACAGCTCAGGAAGTGTAGCTTACTATGAAAACCTTATAAAAGGAGTAGTAAATAATTTTGACCATTACGACAGACATCTGTATTTTGGAAGTGGATCACACGCATGGCCTAAAATTAACTCAGGAAGCCTATATTCTACTACATCAACTTCTGGATCTAACTGGTTTACAGATAAACTAAACTCTGCATCAATATACGATAATACCAACTATGATATTCTAATCAACACTATACCTACTTTTATAAGAGAGGATAGTAATAATGCTAATTATTTAATGTTTACTCATATGATTGGTCAACATTTTGACAACATATGGGTTTATATGAAAGCAATGTCCGATAGGTATAACGGGGATAACAGGCTTGATTTCGGTATAGCAAAAGATATAGTAAGGAGTGCAATAGAGTCATTCGGTATTAAGTTGTACGATAGTAATCAAAACACAGATAATTTATTTTCAATGCTTGTAGGTGAAACACCTTCAACAGGTAGTGAGCTTAACATAGCATCTATGTCTATTGCTACTTCTGCTTCTTTTAACAGCGGCAGTACAGCACTTGAATATCTACAACCAGTATCTAAGTTAGATTACGAACAAGAGGTACACAAAAGAATTTACCATAACTTACCTTACTTAACTCAAACTAAAGGAACTGAAAGAGGATTAAAAGCACTAATTAACTGCTTCGGTATACCTTTTGATATGTTATCAGTAAAACAGTACGGAGGAGCTACTATAGATTCAAACAGATATTTTGGACCTGAGTACTTTACCTCTTCTAGTATATCTGAATCTATTGACACATCTATTACTACTAGTGCTGAACCTAGCGGTTCAATAAGGTACCACGTTACTCCCGCTGGTAAAGTTAGATTAGATAATACAGGTAGTTTAATATCAGGTAGTACTTTATCTAGATATGTTTCTACTATAAAAAAGAAAAAAAGATATTCAGATGATAGTCATCAAGTACAAGTAGGATTCAATGTTGCTAGAGGTACAAACGAATTTATAGATTTAAAAGTATCTGGTAGTTTTGATATTGATGACTATATTGGTGATCCAAGAGATAATGCTGAAAAAAAATATGAAAGACTTAATCTGTTAGGAAGAAGAATTACCGATATGTCCTATACTTGGGAGGATATATTTACTAAGTGGAATGAAGCAGACTGGGATTGGGATGATGCATTACAGTATGCAAGAAGCCCTAAATCATTCATAAGACTGTTAAACTTTTTTGATAGTTCTTTATTTAGAATGATAAAAGACTTTGTTCCTGCTAGAACAAAAGTAGATACAGGTATAATAATTGAATCACATAAACTACATAGAAGTAAAGCTCAACAAGTATCAGGAGTAATAACTGATGAAACTAAATCCGGTTCACTGTCTATTGCTTCTATGACAGGTGGTCAAGGTGGTAGTTACGATTCAACTGCAAGCTATGGATTTACTACTAACTATAACGCAAGAATTGTCACACCGTTCGGAAGTGCTCCTAGAAACGTAACTGATGAATCACCGCAGTTTACTGGTGAGTTTAGTGGTTCTTTACTTATTTCAACAGACGGAGAGGTTGGTAAAAATAACCCGTTCGTAGGATCAGCACAACCTAATATTACTTTTGACCTTACATTATTTAACTTATCTCTACCTATACCACCAGCATGTGTTGTAGCTCTTTCTTCTTCTTACGTAGGAGAATACTTTGAATTTTACGCTACAGGAAGTGAAGGAGACGGAATAAGTGGCTCAATTGAAATGACATATCCAATAAGTATGGGTCCATCTGTTACTAACCTTAAGTTCTCTCATGATTATGACACTTATGAGTTCTTTACAGTAATAGCTGAAACGAGCTACTATGGAGGAGAATTTAACGGATGGTATAACGGACCTACAACAGGAAGTACTTTATTCTCTACTTCATCTACTATTTCAATATACTATGAAGATGAACAGACTAAAGGAAATAAATATTACGCTATTTTTAATTAGATATGACACTACAAGAATTTATAGCATCTAGACCCCAATCGTACGGAACAGGAAACGCAAACCTGCTTTACAGTAGTAGTGTTTCTGGTTCTGATAGTATCCCTACAGCTCCTTTTCATTTACAAGGATTAACTATTCCATTTACTAGTCAAGAAGGAACTAATGTAGCGGCAGCATTTAAAGAAGTAACTGATATTAACTTTACTTATACAACAGGAACAGTAACAGCAAAAATAACAGGAAGACAAAAAAGAAGTGAATACTTCTACTTTACTTTCGATGAAGTAGTAGTAAATCAATTACCTACTGAGATAGGAGGAGTCAATACATTTGAAAACTCAGAATTTGTCTTTGTACCTTATTCAACTTTAGAGTTTAATAATAACGATTATAATCCTCTAATGAATAATAGTGAAGGTAGTAAAAGAAACGCAAAGGCACAAAAAGTAGATAGATTTGCAGATGCCGTAAATCCTACTAACTTTGATGCTATTTTATCTCAATCAGCAGAGTTTGCTGAAATACAAAACTGCTCATATACTAAAACAGGTATAATAAACGGTAAATACAACGGTAGTAAATTTACAGCAGCAGGTTCTGCTTACGAGGCAAATAAAGATAATTTAACATCTTATGTAAACAGTAATCGCATCGCAGGAAACTCCCCAGCTCAATCAGTAAAAGGGTTTAAAGGCAGTATTCATAGCTCTGATGCAGATACAACTACAATAAAAAATATTAACCAATCAGACAGAGAAATAGTAAGAATCTTTTTTAATTCAGAAATTTCTGGTAGTCATCCTACAAAAACTTTTCCTAATTTCCCTAGCTCAGGTAGCTTTATTTTCACAGAGCAAGGAAATGATTTAGTAAGAACAGTAGGAAGTAAAGTCTTTTCTATAGACAAAGGAGAAGTTTTTACAACAAATGAACTAGGAGGAGTTACTCTAGTTGAATAGAATACTTAATTAACATATATTTATATAAAACACATTTAGAAAATGGGATACTTAGATAATTCAATCGTGACGGTGGATGCGATTTTAACAAAAAAAGGAAGAGAGTTATTAGCTAGAGGGGATGGCTCTTTTAAGATCACTCAATTTGCATTAGCAGATGACGAGATTGATTACACCTTATACAATCCATCACATCCCTCAGGTTCTGCTCTGTACGGAGAAGCAATAGAAAACATGCCATTGTTAGAAGCTTTTCCTGACGAAACACAAATAATGAAATATAAGCTTACAACTCTACCTAGAGGGACATCAAAACTTCCTGTACTAGATTTAGGTTATTCATCTATTTCTCTTAAACAAGGTGCTTCTGTAGCAGTTACCCCTCAAACACTTAACTACTTAGGAGCAACGTCTATTTTTGAAACAGACGGATATACAGCAACAATTGCTGATGTAAGAACTCTTAACTCCTTTACTGGTGTTGGAATCAATACAGAAGATGCTGAAAGGTTAAATACTTCAACTACAGTAGGTACAAACGTATCGAAAACAGTAATTGGAACAACAATTAACCTTACTGCTACATCAGTAAACACATTATTCGGTTCAAGAATTTCCTTACAAACTACATTAACTGTAATTGGTAGAGGATCAGGAGCTAGATTAACGATACCAGTAACAATCACTAAAACTAACTAATCATGTCATATAAAAGATTCGATACAGAAGACGTAGTGGTGAGTGCTGAATCAGTAACTGCTCCAGTATGGTCAGGAGATGTAACTACTCTTACATCATTTTTTACATCATCAACTCAAATCGGAGGAACTTCTGCTGATTTCTATTATGATGTTTATCAAACAGGATCTACTCTAGATACTGCTCGAGTGCAATTTAGTGTAGCTTACGCAGATAAAAAAGGAAGTGGATCACTATACTACAATACTAACGTTGCTGGAAAGTCACCTTCTGCAACAGTATACGGACAATATAGAAACCTAGTACTGGGAACTGAAGAAGAAGACTTTACATTTGGAAGTATTAACTCTGAATATTTTTATGCTATTACAATCGACAGAGCAAGATACAAAGAGAAGTTACTACCTGGTACATTAGAATTTAAACTTCATGTATCTTCTAGTGGTGCGGAAATAACCTTAACTGATGATAGTCAAGTAGTAGCTACAACAACATTTACTGATGCAGGAAGAGTATTTGAATTAGTATCAGGTTCTTTAGGTAACGTTTACTCTGGAGTAGATACTAATGGATATACAAACGGATCAGGTTCATACGGTAAACTTTTACCAGATATTGGAGTAATACTTATTAACGGTAAGGCATTAGATGGAAATACAGCTCAAGGAGGATTAGCACTTAATACTAATAGGTCGGCTAATACAGCAGGTGCAAACATGGCAACCTTTTATAATCTTCTAACATTAAGTGGTAGCTTTAGAGTTCAATCTGAAGAAACTATTACATCTAACTTTGTTTTTGTTAGAGCACGTAATGCAGAGTTTAACTATTCTACTAACCCTTCATTGATCACAGGTTCTGGAGAAATTAGACATAATGTAATGATTGACTCACCTCAATCATACATTACAGCAGTAGGTTTATACAATGATAATAACGATTTGTTAGCAGTAGCAAAATTATCTAGACCTCTATTAAAAGATTTTTCTAAAGAATCATTAGTTCGTATCAAGTTAGACTACTAATGAATGAGTGCATACAAGAAATTAAATCGTCAGGATGTTTACGTAACTGATTATGTAGCTAAGAAACACTGGTATGCAACAGGGAGCTATATTACAGAATACGGAATAGAAACTTTAAGAGGATTTTCTGGTTCAACACCAGGGTACCCTTACCCTTCTGACTATAGAAATAATCGCTACGAAAAATTAGTATATAATAGCGTACACCAAAGCTTTTACGGTAACACATCTGGTTCACTAGATGGGTATACTACTTACTCAGGTTCGTTTGATATTTCCCCAACAACTACATTAGAACTATCAAGATCAAGATTTGAAACGAATGAGGTAGGTATAATTTCTATTCCAAGAGACGTTATGGGAGTGGGAATCGAACCTGGCACAGTTCATATAGAGCATTTCACTGAATCTGTAGATAAATATTGTTCAGATGCGTACGTTAGCGATACTAACACAGGAGCTAATTTATTCGTAGAAGATATAAAGTATTGGTATAACTCAGCACCTATAGATACTGGTAGTTACTTAGTTAGTGAAAGTAACTATGTAGATGAAAGCACCGAACAGTATATGATAGAAACTACCGGGTCTATGCAACACATACCTATTATAGACGATGGAGAAGGAAGATTACTAATATCAGGCTCTGATAGTGTTTGGACATTACCTACAAGATATGTAGGAGATATAATATATAACCAAGGTTTAATTATATTTAATGATGAGGTAGTAGCTAGATATTATTCGACATATTCTAGACATAAAGTTACCTGGAAATCAAAACAACCTATTTATACATATAACATTCACTGTACGGTTAAAGAGTCTGAACTAAACCATACCTTTAATCCATCAGCACTAACAGGATCTGATAATACTGTTCGAGATAACATATCAGGAAGTACTTTCAGACCTTACATATCGGCTGTTGGATTATATAATGAAAGTAACGAATTGATTGCTTTAGGTAAACTAAACAGACCGATTCCAAAATCAGAGAATGTAGATATGACATTCGCAATTAAAATAGATATATAATGTCAACAATAACGTTTAGAGCAAATAAAACAGAAGCATTGACTTATTCAGAAATGGATAAAAATTTTGGTTCTTTTTTCTATTCTAGTTCTCTGTCTGGAAACGGACAACAATTAACACTACATTATTCAAGTAGTCAAAATGTACCTATAAACTCAGGTTCAGTTTCATATTCACTAATAAAAGGATTACAGGATGCAGGTCTAAACAGAAGAGTCGCAGCATTTTCAGGTTCTTCTACTATTATTACTATGCCTGGATTCGTAGTTGATGAAAGCGGGAGTGTGGGTATTAAAGTTAATGAATCAGGTTCTTCTCTTCCACTATCATATGCGTTAGACGTATCAGGTAGTATAAGAGCATCTGGTACAGTTTTTCAAACATCTGACGAAAGATTAAAAGAAAATATTTATATAATAGATAATGCTTCTGATAGATTAGAAGCTATTGATGGAGTATACTATAACTGGAAAGAAAAGAATGAAAGAAATGTAGGAGTGCTTGCACAACAAGTACAGAAAGTTCTTCCAGAAGTTGTTTCTGAAGATAATAATGGCTATCTTAATGTAGATTACGGTGGTCTTGTTCCTTTGTTAATAGAAACAATTAAAGAGCATAAAAGTATAATAAACGATTTAGAGAAAAGAATTTCTCAATTAGAAGATAAGTAAAATGGCTATAACGTTTAGAGAAACAAAAGGATCACCGTTAACACATACTGAACTTGATCAGAACTTTAAAGAGTTCTTTTTTAGCTCATCGTACATTGGTGAAGCAGCTAGACCATACGGGGTAACATTATTCCAAAGCAAGTCTCTAAATAGTGGTACTGATATTTTCTTTCCACAGGCTATAGGAAATAATTACCAAATTCAAGTAAAATCAGGTTCAAGTAACGTATCATCATCGTTCCTAACTGGTTCAAGCAATTTTCAGTTTAACTATGATAGTAATCATTTATCTATATCAGGTTCTGGAGAACTATCAGGGGATTTAGTTGTACTAGGAACTGTAACTGCTCAAGAGTTTAAATCAGAATTAATAAGTTCATCGATTTTATTTGATTCTGGTTCTTCTTTATTTGGTAACTCAGCAGATGATACTCATACATTTACAGGAAGTGTAAGAGTTTCTAACGGTATTACAGGTTCCTTACTTTCTACAAACGGTGTACTATCTAGCTCAGCACAGATAGCTACAGATATATCAGGGTCATCTACAACACTTAGTTCATCTCTAGCAGTTGATATTGCCGTCAATTCGGCTACGTCAGCATCATTACAGTCTAGAGTTACATCAAATGAGACGTCTATTAGTAGTTTAAATAGCAACTCAGGTTCCTACTTACTTAATACTAGTGATACATTAAATGGAGATTTTACTGTTACAGGTACTTTAACTGCTCAACAGTTTAATACTGAGTACGTTACATCATCAGTAATTCTTCAGTCTGGTTCGACTCAATTTGGTGATAGTGCAGATGATATTCATACATTTACAGGGTCAGTAAACATATCTGGTAGTACGACTATGCAAGCTCTACAAGCAGATGTTATAACTGCAACAACTATTAATGCAACTGTATCTGGTAGTATTGACCAAGCAACTACAGCTTCTTTTTCTAACACTTCAGTATCAGCTTCGAATGCAACTACTGCGTCAACAGTTAACTTTAATGGAGGATTAACTACAACCTCAGATGTGCAATTT
>Ga0206682_10000108_pt1 | contig 80277 bp, 122 predicted proteins | sample M240m12015metaG_FD_155444 | JGI IMG/M metagenome (GOLD analysis project Ga0206682, IMG submission 155444) | Ammonia-oxidizing marine archaeal communities from Monterey Bay, California, United States - M2 40m 12015 | ecosystem: Environmental > Aquatic > Marine > Intertidal zone | place: USA... | reverse complement strand
TATTAAGTCTTCTAAGTTTTCACCTGGGTGTGCATCAATCCAATGCATAATATCAGCAATGATATCGCTTGGAGCATCAGCACCCATTTTTACTAAAATCTCGTCAATGTTTTTTACACTTTCATCTCTGCCTTTAGCATCTTCTATAATGTCTGGTTGTCCTGGTTGCATTCTTCTTAAAAATGCTTTTTCTTGTTCAGCTTCGGTTGTTGGATTTTTAAATTCGTATCTTGAGTCGCCTGCTTGATAACGTTTCCATGCTTCAGTGTTAGCTTTTTTATCAGCAACTGTTACTTGCATTTTCTTTGGCTCTGGAGCATTGTTGTATGATCCTTCTTCTAAATTGCTTAATCTCATAATAGCTCTCCTACATTCCGTATAATTCTGTTTCGTTATCCCACTCTTCAATTAATTTGTTGAGTTTGTCTAACATATTATACAGATCGCCTGTACCGGCTTTATCGCCATTTCCCATTAATTCTCTACTGAATTTTGATCTTTGATTAATTGCTACTTCTAATTGAGCTGCAGTTTTCATTAACATTGATTTAGTATGATTAAGTTGGCCTTTGTCTAGATCTCTATAATATTGTCTATCATGTCCTGAGCCTTCGTCTTCATTAGCCTTTTGTTTAGGAAGGCCCATTTTAACTAGTTTTTCCCATGACTTCATGCTTGGAAGTTTTAACATTCTGTAATGTTTTGCAATTTCATCATCGCTAACACCTTCACTAATACTTTCTAACATATGCCAATATTTTTTAACGATACCTGAACGTGCTTCAATTTCATCTGGATTAATATGCCCACGAGCATAATGATCTTTTTGAATTTGTAACATTAATTTTTGTTCATCTTCAGTACCAAAATGTTTTGCCATTTCAATACCATTTTCTGTATGATAATTATTATCTTCGTTCTTTTCAAAATCGGCTTTAGTAAACATAATTATTTCACCTTTTTCTTAGCGTTTGCTAATGCATGCTTAAACATGTCTTTTGCTATAACTTGTAAATCATCATTGCGTTTTTCATCAAATTCCATACCTTCGTTCATTGCTGAGTTCTTTGAATGGCAATCACAGTGTTCGCAATCTGGTCCACATTTGCATTCTGTTATAGGCTTTCCACAACATGCTTCTGGGCACATTTCTGCTTTTGCTTCATAAACACTTTCGCCTAGTTCAAAGTCTGGACCAAAGAAATCTTCTAGTCTGCTTTGAACAATGTATCTAACGTCAAGTACATCATTACCATCTTCGGCTTCGCCTAGGCTATCTAATAACTCATCGTCAAATATAAAGCCTTGTACCATATCAGTTGTTGCTTCACTTGGTGGACGAGGTTGAGACATAAACTCTTTATATCTTGCTACTGCGTCTGCATATTCGCCTTCTGGTTGACCATCATATTTCATTAGTCCGCCAATCATAGTACCTTCATTCATCTCTTGTGGCATCTCTTGTGGCATCTCTTGTGGCATTTCGTGTGTATGTGCTTCTGGTTCGATTTCAGCTTTCATGGCATTGTATTCAGTGTAACGACGAACTGAATCCATATCCTTTGAAGCTTGTGCAATTTTACTTGAAACCCATGGTGCTAAATCATCTTGGTCTTTTACAATACCGTGTAATTTAATTGCATCTCTGGCTAGGAAGTATAATTGGCTACGAGCCATAAATCCATCTTCGTCTGCGCCATCTAGTACGCCTTCTGCTACCATATCAACTGGTGTGCTTGGTGTAATTTTTTTCTTTTTGCTTAGTTGCTCATCTACTACGTGACCTAATGTACCGTAGTGTGCTTCTTGTAAAACCTCGTATGTTTCTTCAAGTGCTGTTGCTAAGTCTTTTAAATATGATGGGTCTCCATCAATTTCTAGGATGGCTTGCTCTAGCTTGCCTCCTGGTTGAAATACTTTTTCAAATTTGCTAATTTCGTCCATAACACGATCAAAAGTATTATTAATTTTTATATATGTTGGGTGCTTTGTATCCATAGTCGTTACCTTTTTTCAATGCCACGACTGTTCGTACCGCCGCGTTTTCTAATTGTTTCTAATTCTTCATAGGTTTCATTGATGGCTTTTATAAATGATTGTACTAAACCCTTGTTTAGATTGTATTCAACATTTTCCCAATTACCTTTTTCGCCCATTTCTGCAATCTCATGAAACATTCTTACTACTTTAGTTTCTAAAGACTTAAGATCAAGTCTACCCCATCCTTGTACTAATACTTCAGGATTCATAGGCTCGTCTCTGTTTTTTGCATAAATGCTTTCTAATTGGTCTGCTCTCATCTTCTTATAACCTTTACTTCTTCATTATAACCTACGCTTTGCTTTTTACGTTTACCATTACCTAAGTATCCGTTAGGATCAACTGCCTTACGAGCGTCTTTTTTCTTAGTTCCGGGCGTCATAGGAAAAGAAACACTAGCAATATTACCTGCCATTGTACTTCCTGCGTCTGCATCTTCGGTTATTATGTCCGTAATCTTCATACAAGTATTTATCTAATTCGATTAGAAACCTTTAGTAATTGAGTGTGGCACTCATTAGCTTCATGACATTTTCCCATGTTTTGGGTATATTCATTACTAAATGCATGCTATCTGGCTTCCAACTGTGTGTTCTATGTGTTTTACGTGTGTCTATGTAGTATACACCGCCCGATTTAACAGGCCAAGTATGCCCGTCTGATACCCATTCGTATGCATCATGTCCTACATTTTTTGACACAAATGCACATACTCTAAATGTATTTCTTGTCAGCATAGGCTGATCTTTGTGTGGTGGGAACCAGCCGCCTGCACCGCTGTTAACAATAATTGTACGCCCTAGTGGCTTCCAATAGTCTAATAGTGGATGCAAACTTTTACAGTCTTTGTATAACTGTGTAGGTTCATTAAAATCTAATTCAGTAAGCATTCGTCCAGATCTTTTTATTGCTTCTGGCATACTTAAACTATCCCAAGGATTATCTCCTGGTAGTCCTACTAAACATAGGCCTTCTCTGTTGTTTACTACACCTTCTCTGCGTAAATATGGAACCCATTTATCATCATATGCTTTTATTTCTTTTCTAAACCATCCTAAGTCAATTTCCCACTTTAAAGGCTCAACAGTACTTAATGCTGATAATTGCAATTCACATTTAATATCTTCTTCTGTTGGTTCGTATTTTGAAGGATCTTCTAACCAGTAATCATAATATCCTGCCTGGTACTTTTGATTAGCAGGTTCTACTATTGATGTTAATTTTTTTCCGTCTTTGTCTACTTTTGAATAGTCCATATTTTACTCCTCTAGGTTTTTAAGTATTTGCTTACCTAAATTTCTATCATGTTTTTTACTACTAGTTTTTGCTTTTTGTTTTTTAGCAATAACTTCTCTGCGTTTGTGTGGTTCTAATTTACTTAAATGTTTTACATCTGGTGCTCCTGCCCAAACTAATGCATCATCTTTTGCTACACTGTTCATAGGACCATGTGTATCTTTTAGTTCTTCTTTATTAAATTTCTTACTTGACATAACTGTATTTAACTAATAAAACTTACTCTTAAATTTACATTATTAGCTACCTTTAAACTTGCTTTATTATTAGGGTTAATAACACACCAAAGTTGTTTGTCTGCAAGTGCTTCCTTACACATTGTTACAGCCTTTGTTGCTATACCCATATTTCTATACTTCTCATTTACAAAGTATGCTGTTTCAAAATCTTCTTTAACTTCTACTGCACCTACCAGTATTCCTCCGTTAATCCATATACCCCATGTATTATAGTTGGAAATGAAAGATTCTGCAACCTCTTTTGTAAAAGGCCATTCTAAATAACATAGTTCAGCAGTTTCTTTTGTTAGTATACTTCTTAACTGGAAGATCTGAGACGGACGAAAGCGTTTCAGCTCTATCTTCATATTACTTATCCATTAATTTAACTATTCTTGGTTTGAATAATTTCTGATCGCCTTTGGTTGTTTTTAACACTGGCTGGTTGTTTTCATCTGTTGTAAAGCCAGTAACTACTGCTTTACGATTTTTAAATTTTCCTACAAGTATTTCATCGCCTATTTCTATTTTAGGTAACTTTAATATATCTTTTATTTTCATTATAGGTTAAATTTCTCTTCTAGGCTTTCGACTAGTTTTTTTGCTTTGAATGACATGTCAACTATGTCATGACGCTGATGCCAATTTCCCATTACATTAATTTTGTGTAATAGTAGATTTAATTGCTTAAATTGGTCTTCGGTAGAATCCATTCTTGAATCCATTAACTTATCGTAATCTCTTTTCATTTGTTTATATGTTCTTTGATATTAATTATTTTATAATCTGGTGAAAGTTCTCCATATGGGTTTGTTTCACATATTTTATATTTTATTTTAGTCTTATTGATATGATCTAATACATGATCATGTACACAATAGTCATATCTACCATGACGCCATTTTACTTCTGCCTTACCTGCTTTGTGAGCCTGCTTATAATCGCTAAAAACTCCTGCTACATATCTATGAGGTTCATCAACGTCTTTATAATCTACTGCATCAGGATCAGCTGTTTTTGACTTTTCCATTTGTACAATATAGACTATCATAGTTTATTTTTTACCCTCTTTGAGATCGTTTTTCATAACTATATTCCATATTCTCTGTTCAAGCTCTCGGAATCTTGTATTATGCTTTTTATCTTGCTCAACTTGTTTTTTGTCTTGTTCGTCTCTGCGTTGATCACCCTTGTATTGGTTTTGTAAAGTTTGACTTGTTTGAGCCATTAGTGCTGACATTATATTATCAGCGTGTGGATATTTTGCTTTTAGTTTTTTAATATCCATTGCAGTTTGCGGATCAAAGCCTTCAATGTCACTTGGCTTATCATCTTTTTTCTTATTTTCAGATACTAATCCTAAATTATATAAGTTATGTGCATTACTGTTCTTACGTGCTTTTTTGTGTAATTCTGCTGGTTTGCCTTTTCCAAAAAACTTGGCTGCTTCTTTTTCAGTTTGCCCTGGCTTAACATCTACTGTAGTATTAACACCTGGAACTATAACGCCATCTTCTTTTATTTTCTTAGAAGCATTTAGTTTTGGTTTATCATATGCCCAACTTTGTGGTCCTTTTAGTTGAAACTTGGTATTAGTTGTTTGTCCAGTAGCAACATCTGTTACGCTTTGTGTTCCTGCTCCACCTGGTCTAACAAATCGTTTTGTGCTAGTGCCTGTGGCTCCAGTTGCTGATTTTTTTATATTGTTTACTTTACTTAATGATGTTCCACCTAAGTCGCCTGTTTTAGATATATACTTACTAAATGTTTTATGTGTGGTACCTGTACCTGAATTGCTATTTCTAGTAACATTTGTTCTAGTGTTTAAGGTTGGATTAGTTCCTGGCGAAGATATTTGTGCAGCTCGTTTAGCCAGTTCAGCTTTCATATCAATGCCTGTATTGACTCTCTTGACACCACTGTTTTCATTTGTTATATCATTTATTTTCATAGTATACCTCTGTTTTAAGTATTTATCGATTTATGTAATTCAATAAACGTTTTTTTCCAGTCTGTACCTCGTATTTCATCTAATTTTTCTAAGAAAACTATACAATCATATGGATTGCTATCATAATCTAACGTATTGTTCAGATAGTTTATTAAATGGGATAGCTTATCTTTATGTACTGAATTAGTATACATATTTATAATATCTAATTTTGCCTGCTTTGGTAAATGCTTTGCATCTAAATGATCAGGAATAGATAATATTCTTATATTAATATGATACTGTTTAAAATGATCTAATAAGTTTAATACTGTAAATGCATTAAGCATTTGCCATGTGATACTTATTTCTATTTCTGTATCAGGTAGTAATGCATTAATTTGTTCTATATTTTCATTTAGTTTATACCATTTACTAGGAAAACGTATATAATCATTTTGCTCACCAAAATCATCTATACTACATCTAAGCATTAGTTTTTTAAAATGCTTCCATTGATCAATTGCACGTTGATGTACATTTGTGATATTCGTATCGTACTCTAACACTACATTTTTACTTATATCACTGTCTATTAGCTTTTGCAAAAATTTGTAATGAGGCTCTACTAACATAGGCTCACCACCTACTAAGTAAACATGTTGTAGTTGTTCCTTGTGCTTATCTAACTGTTCCCAAAAGTGTTCACTTTCCCACCAATCATAATCCGATTCACGATCTTTCCTATTTTGTTTGTTTCCGTCCGAAATGTCAATTTTTGTACCGCTGTCGTAAAAATGATCAGTGGAGTGAACTTTCGCCCAGTCTTTGTACCACATACTACTACTTTGAGGTCCGCACATTACACATTTTAAATTGCATAAGTTACCAAACCTTAAATCCCAATATACTGGCATCTGTGTTGTGCTACCATCTGATTTTGTTACTTGTACTGCTTTATCGTAGTCAAAGTGTTTATAAATCTTATTTGTAAATGTACGCCTACTGTAACCACCATTATCTTCTTTAACCCAACATGTATTACACTCTGTTGGTTTCTCGCCTGCTAAAAATTGCTTACGTATTTTACGTGAAAACTCGCTATTGTGAATTTCTTCTACACTGTGTTGTTTAAAGTTATGCCCTGTTTCTCCGCCAGAGCTATTACTCATTAAACAACATACTCTGCTAGATCCATTTGTTTTAGTAGCGGCATGTATCCAAGGAATTGTACAAAAACTATTCTTCTGCATCACTATTAATCCATTCTGCTAGTTCAGGATCAAAACTTTCTAATGTAACTACACCATGCGTATCGTAATAGTTTACAAAATGTCTTACTGTGTGTTTACGTTTCATATCGTTGTTAAATGGTTTACGCATTTCATTTATAACATGATCAACACCTTCTAGTTTATTTTTATGTTTTTCAAAAAATGCTAAACTTTCTTTTTTAAATCTATCAGGAATGTTTTCCATCAGTACTTCTGTCTTATTAACAACTGGTCGTATTTGTACTTTTGCATTTGGATAATTATTCCATAAATGTGTAATAAGTTTAGGTATGTGTCTTACACTTAAACTGTTAGCAGTAATATCCCATACAGCTAATTTAAAATGATTATAGTATTGATCCATTACTTGTAGTTTTTCTTCCCATACTGTATCTTGCCTAGTCCACTCATCAGCGGCACCCCAACCATCTACACTAAATCTTAGGAATACATTTTCTACTGTTTTTAATTGTTTTAAGTCTTTTTCTCTTAGTAGTCTTGTGCCATTTGTATTAATAACAAAATTAGCACCCGGAGCCAAACTGCCTAATCGTTCTACTGTAGTAGGAAAGTTTTTAAGATAAAAAGGCTCACCGCCTGCTAAGTATACATGTTTTAAATTCTTATCTACACTTGAAATAATATTATCCCATGCTTGTGGATCATCACTCCAATCGTAATTGCTTTTGTGATATTTTTCTGCTTCTTTTTCTAAGCGACCTTCTTTCCAATTAAAATGCTTTGCCATTGATTTGTGTTGATGTAATATTTTATTACTGTTACCAGCAAAACACATTACACAAGATAAATTACACACATTACCTAATCTAAGATCAAGTGCGTGTATTTTTTCATCTTGAAATGGAACACCATTGTTAATCATGCCTAGTGCTTTTTGTCTGAAACTACGCACTCCATCTCTTTCAGGATCATAGCATTTAAAACAACCATTGGGTTCTCCACCTGAGGCAATTTCTGCCCTAACACTATGCATTTCTGGACTGTTCCAAATTTCACTTAATTTGTAGTCTTTGATATGATATTGTGAAAGTTTGTTCTTTAGATTTTTACAACACAATGCTACATATCCGTCATTGTCAACGAATGTAAAATTGTTTGTATATACGCAATATTTGTCTGTCATAGGTTCCTCTTAGCCTACATTATACATTATAAAGGGAGTGATTGTCAAGTGTATTAATCAACAACTGCATCAAAATTATCTAAGTAATATTGATGAAGAACTTTATGATCAATGCCTATATATGAAGTACCAATGTTATATGTGTACCAGCCTAGTGCATGTCTAAATACACCGCCGTTTTCTTTTTGTTTGCGTAATAACATTGCATGTAGCTTTTCTGCAACACGTTGGTATTTGTCTTTTTGTACTACTGGTGTTACTTTTCTTTTAAGTAATTCCCAAGGACTAGCTTCGTTTAGCCCAAAGTTTTCTAACGCATCTGCGCCATTGTAATTCATCACTGCTTTATCAAAAATATCATTTGCATAACTATTTGCTGATGCTACATCACCTTTAATTGCGTTAGGACCGCCGTTATATCCTCTAAGTTGTTCTATATAATCTGTTGCACCATAAAAATCACCTTGTGCTTTAAAATACAATAATCCTACCTTAGCATTTATATTTGCATCATTTTTTATATCATCTAATGAATAGTTTGTTCCATATAACCTATTGACATCTTTTAATGCAGGCAATCTAACCTGAGACATTCCATATGCTTTATTTTTTAAGTTTTTATCACCTACAATAGTATTACCATCTTTATCAAACTGACCTTGAGAACTTTCTTTATTAGAAAGTTCCATAGCTATTGCAAATGGTATATTAAGTTCTTTAGCAACATCTCTAATAACATTACTTTCATTTAGATTCGCTTTTGTTATTTCGTTAATTAACATCGTCTAATTCCTCAGGCACGCCAATGTCTTGTACAACATTGTTTTGCTTGAATCCATCTATAACATATTGTAATTTTTCTTTGGTCCAATTCTTTTTAACTGCGGCTAGTAATGATTCAAAACTGTTTAAATCTTTTCCACTGTCTAGACCTAGTTGTGTTGCAATCTCATCTGGTTGTTTCCAAGGACCGTCTATTGTTTCATTTTTATTCTTTTTAGTGTAACCTTCGCCACTTTTCTTAGGAACAGGTGTACGTTGTACACGCAACAATCCTTCAGTTGGACTCCACATAAAGCGTCTTTCTTCCATAGCTCTACCGTCATCTAATTTAGCATCACTTTGATCTCTGTTGTGTACTGCTGCCAATGTAGCAATCATAATGTTACGATATACGCCTTTGTATTTTGATTCTGTTTCACTTGGTGAGTGATAATAAGTTTTCATCCAACCTGGGTCGCCTGGCATAAAGTCTACTTGTACAAATCCTGTACGAGGTCTCCCGTCTGACTTAGATTGATCAAAGTCCATAATTTTAACTTTTGTCATAATAACACTGCTTTTAGCAATGTCTAGTACTAGTGGATTCTTTTTAAGTTCTTCTATAAATGCTGGTAATTCTTCTGGTTGTATTTGTAGTGCTACATCAATGTCTCCACTGAATTGTCTTTTACCTACACTACCCAATGTGTTGTTCATTAAGTCAACACCTATTGACTTTTCTAATGCTTGTAATGTTGGAGTAATCTCATCAATATGAATAGCACCAACGCCTGGCATTGCTCCACCTTCATTAATCATAAAATATTTTTTAATTAGGTTTTGATTTTCAAATGTTCCATATTTTTGTTGCCATCTATATAGATCTGTATCCCAATAATCACCATCTCCGAATCCCCAATCAAATTTCTTAGTTTTCTTTTTACCGGTGTTATTATTTTTAGTATTTGCTTTAGCAGTTGCAATTGCTTTTTCTTTTGCCGTTGCTAGTGCCGCCGCTGCCGCCGCCGCTGCATTTCCTTGTGCTGTAGCACCAGTTGTATCTATGCCACCAGTTGTTGTTCCTGCACCTGGTAAATCAAGTGCATCAGGTCTTGTAATAGTGCCTGTGTCTGGTATTGTAATATCTATGTCTTTTCCTATGCCATCATCTGCTGGAACATTAAGTTCAACATCATTTACATCACTTACTGCTTTTGCTAACGCAATTAGTTTGGCATCACTTGCCTGGTTTTGTGCAGTTGCTTTAGCATCTGATTTAGCATCTGCATATGCTTGTCCAAGTGCAATTAGTTTAGCATCACTGGCTGTATTTTGTGCAGTTGCTTTAGCATCTGCTTGTTGTTGTGCTACTTGTTGTCCAAGTGCAATTAGTTTAGCATCACTGGTTGCATTCTGTGTATCTATTTTTTGTTGTGCTACTTGTTGTCCAAGTGCAATTAGTTTAGCATCACTGGCTGTATTTTGTGCAGTTGCTTTAGCATCTGCTTGTTGTTGTGCTACTTGTTGTCCAAGTGCAATTAGTTTAGCATCACTGACTGCATTTGCAGCCGCATTTGCTTTTTGTTGTGCTACTTGTTGTCCAAGTGCAATTAATTTTGCATCACTTAATTCTGTTGCTCTAGCATCTGACTGTTGTTGTGCTACTTGTTGTCCAAGTGCAATTAATTTTGCATCACTTAATTCTGTTGCTAACTTATCTGCTTGTTGTTGTGCTACTTGTTGTCCAAGTGCAATTAGTTTAGCATCACTGGCTGTATTTTGTGCAGTTACTTTGTCTGCTGCCTGTTGGGCTGTTGCAATGTTAGTTGCTAATGAAATAAGTTGTGCATCACTATCATCGTTTTGTTTTGCTTGTGTTATTGTAGTTGCTAGTTTTATAAGATTATTATCACTTACTAAATTTTGAGCATCAGCAGTTGCTATTGCTATTTTATCTAATTCTTCGTTATCTATTTCAGTTTCTATATTTGCATTTGCAGTTAATTCATTTACACCTGCGGCTAGCTCTCCATTTAATTGTTCACTAGCATCTAATGTTAATTGTGTTAAAGTAGCACCTGTTTGACCTGATGCCATTGCGCCGTTGCTTGCGTCCTTGTCTTGATTTTTATTAGATTCAATATCCCATGCTTTTTGATCAGCAGCCAAATCTGCTAACGCTAAATCTAAACGTGCTTGTGCACCTAACTGTCCTGCGGCTACTTGTTGTCTAGCATTTATAATACCATATGGATCACCGTTCATATCTGCAGTTGGCCTAGGACCTAATGGATTTTCAGCTCCTTGTTGTCCGGCTGCCATTGCTGATGCATTAGTGTCTCTCCACTGAACACTGCTCATATCTTGTACGCCTCTAACTTTGTCCCATAGTTGATATGCAAGAATAGCCGATGAAGCCATCTTTCGTTCAAGCCAGCCAAAATCAGATTTATTAGCAACAATATATGCTGCGGCTGTTGTTGCAGTAAATTTTGCGGTAAACCAGGCTGCTTGAGCATATCTGGAATATACATAGGCATTCCATGCCGCAATACCAACTGGTACTGCCAATGCTGCCGGGCCTGCTTCGTTAAGTTGTTTTATTGATTCAAATACTTTTTTGTGTTGTATATTATCTAACGAGTAATCAGCTGATTGTATTTCAAACTCTTTGTTAGATGTTTTAAAATTTTTCTTACGCATTACTGTTTTAGCGATAAGATCTAATTCGTTGTTTTCTTTATCCCAACGTAAAGCAAATGGTATGTTTACGTCTGTTGCTAAGTCTTTTAGTACTGCTTCTGCGTCTGGGCCCATTTGTGCAATAGGTTTGCCCCAACGTTTGTATTCTTGTTTAAATAATCTCGTGAGTTCGCTTGCTGTGATTTGTTTTACATTGCGTTCGTCATTTACACGATCTAAGAAGTGACGGGTAAACTCTACATCAATACCTACTTTCGCAAATAATCTATCTGCAAAAACTTCTAATTGATCCAGTTCACTTTGTGTTAAACCTTTGTCTACTTCAGTTATTCTCATCTAGAATCACCACTTCCTGCATGACCAGTAACGAGCTTTTGTTTTAGGTCCAGGATTATCACAGTTATGTCTTGCACGGAAACTCTTGCGAGCTTTAGGATTAGACTTACGAATTTTCATAGTCTTTTCACCTTTTGATTTAGCACTTGTTCCACCATGTCCAAAGTTTACTTTCTTAACGTTTCCAGTCTTAGGGTCCTTGACATATACTTTAAACTTTTTAACATCACCACGCATTGGTTTGTTTAGTTTAACTTTTCGTCCTTGATATTCCGCTTCAAAAAGATCACTTTCGTCAATACTGTATCCTAGATATCCAAACTCTTCATGGAAATCTTGTGATTCATCTAGTGTAACTTCGTCTTCTTTGACGCAATTGTTTACACGCTTACCTTTGTTTTTTCCTGTGCCGGGTTTAGTTCCATCTTTTTTGTAACCATCCCAACAATCTATTTCATTTATTCTCATACAACTATTTATCCTTCTTACACCATTAATGATACTATAAACATATATGTAGCATAATGTAGTATTTGGTCTACTGTCTGTAGACGCCAAAACCCCTTGCCTTCTCTGGATATTCCAAATATCCATAATATATTTGATTTAGCCCAGTCTATGTGCCAGTGTGCAACATAATCAATTAGTGCATAACCCAATGCTAACCAAGGATTAACCCAGAATAACAATACTAAAAATGTTAATACTGCATGATCCATTGCATGTAAATGTAATCCTTTGTTTAACCAAAGCCTCTTTTTAGATGGTACTCTAAATGACTGTACGGCTAGATCGGCTACTGCGTGTTTGCACATTAAAGCAAACAATATAATTAATTCTGTTCCCATGTTATTTTCCTGTTGGTTTTTCGCCTGTTAACCTAGGCTTGGCAAACCAAAGTTTAAACCATGCATCTGTTCCGGGCTGTATTTTCTTTTCACGTTGAATTCGTGCTTTTTCAGATCCAGTAATACTAATATTACTTCCTTCTGGTGCTTTCTCACCTAGTGTATTTCCTTGTTTATCAGTTATACCTGCTAGATATTTTAATTTGTATATGTCGTCCATTTTCATTCGTCGCGTCCCCTTGGTTCTTCAACTGCACCTAGTTTTGTTGCAATATGTGACCATGCTTCTAGATTTCTATTATGATGAATGCCAATCATTCTTTTAAATTCAGATCTATTAGATCCAGGTGCATACTCTTGTAGTTTGCTTTCCATAAGTTTATATACACTCTCTAACATGTCTAGTACAACACCTTTGAAGTTGCCTGAATACGCATTTGAGACAACTATATAAAACAGGTTCTCAGGTGATTCATGTACATCTTCGGTGTGATATAATTGAGAACCAAAACTTAATGTAAACCCACCCTTTTCAGGTGACGGTGTTTTTGTTTCAAATGTATGGCCAGCCCCAAACTCATCTTCTGGGTTATGTAATTCAACATCTGGGTATTTTCTTTTCCAGACATTGGTTACCACTGTAACTATCTCATCAGAATATGCTTCTTGGAATTCATCTTGACCTATATCATATTCTTCTTTTAATAATTTTATAAATTCATTTGCTTTCATTAGTATGATCCTAAGTATTGTTTATTGCATCCACATTCGCATCCTGGCTTGCAATCGCAATCTATAATTCTGTGTCCACATGAACACCATTCTTCTTTTTTAAACTTTGCGGCACTAAATTTTCCATTGTCATATTTATTTAGCTTTCCACAATGTGTACAGTATAACTCTTTTGGTTTCCAATCATCCATTGTTGCAACACTCCAAAAACCTTGACAGTAATCACAAGTAAAATGCCAAATGTTTTCTTTGCTTACATTCATTTCTTTTGATTATCACCTGTATTATTCTGCATAATATCCTTTGCAAATTTCTTCTGAGTGTTATCAGTAGGAGTATCTGTTGTTGCTTTATTAATTCTATTTTGTATTTCTATATTTTTAATATTGGCTTTTCCAGTGGCAATTCTTTCATCTCTTTCACTATTTGCATAATTAGTATTTGATCTATAAATTGTTGATCTTGGTTCAAATTCTATACCTAGATCATGTTTAACATGGTTAGGTGTTGCATAGCCGTCACCTGTTGCAGATGCATACCCTTGATAGGTTGCAAGCCCTGTTCCATCAGGCGCTGGTTGGTCAAATCTAAAACTAAATGCTGGATGGCTGTATTTTTGCCCTCTCTTTTTTGGATTCAAATAACTATAATCTGGTTCTGCATCAGTGCCATCTAAGTTTTTTCCAATCGCTGGGATTAAACCTTGTGGATACTTTTTCTTAAAGTCAGCTACATAATTTGGATCATCGAAGACCTTTGTACCAAATCTTCTTACATGGTCTACAACATGCCTGGAAGTTCTAATAACATTTGCACGATCTAAATCACCAAGCTCGTGAGCATTTTTTCCAAACAACTCTTGTGCTATCTTATCAGCAATTTCGTCTTCACCATCCCATCTCGCTTTTTCTCTTTTGTTTAATTCTCTGTCTACTCGATCTTGTTTTTCTGCATTGTCTCTTCTAATTCTTTTATCAACCTTATCACGTTGTCTAATTCTTTGAGCTCTGCGTGTTTCAATATCATCTAGTTTATTTCGTCTAGATTTTCTATCATCAGTACCTAAATTATTTGATGTGAACATTTTTTTAAGTATTTTCCATAAAGACGGATCGTTATCTTTAAGCTCTTCTGGTCTTGTTATTCTTTCATTTATGATATCATCTATTTTCATTTTTTATTTCCTAATTTTATATCAAAAGTTATTCATATTAAAACTAGTTTCTGTTCTAGTAGGTATAAAGTATTCTTTCCAGTATTTATTTCTTTTGTTTGTACTTGTTTTGTTTGCTTCGTGTTCTTTGTGTTTTTTAATATAATGTTTAAGTTCTTCTTTTGTTAAATTTTGTTTGCTCATTTCTTTTTGCCACCTTTCATGTTAGCACACCAGTGATACATTTTTGCTTTCTCACCGCTTGCCTTTTTTGCTTTTGCTCTAAGTTCTGTTACGCTACCGTTACAACTAGCACCACTACGTTTTACACGCCCTGGTCTGCTTTTGCCTTTTTTCTTACCGTCAGCAAAGTTTTCTTCTACTGGTTCTTGTCCATCTTCTAATTCTTTTGCTAACTTAGAAATAGTATCTCCTACTTCTATATCTTTGTGTTGTATTCCAACACCACCTGCACTGCGCCATTTACTAATGTTTTCTCCAAAGTCATCAATTAATGCGTTTGGAGTTCCATCTGCTTGCTTGGCATATGCGGCTTTGTTGTGATCAATAATAATTTTTGCTGGTGGGAACATACCTAAATGCTTTTTAATCCATGCACGTTTTTGTGGTTCTGAATTAGGATCACCTGGAAGCGGTGCACTTAATATATTATACTTTCCTTTAAATTTTTTAATTGCGTTTAGCAAACTTTTTCCATTAGGTGTCATTGGCAAGTTAATCCAAAAGTCATCTGTGTCTTTGATCTTTTGTAATGCTTTATCTATGTCTGGAATATCCTTCCAGTGTTTAACACCCATCATTTTATTCCATACACCAAAGAAGTCTGCTAGTACTCCATCCATGTCTACATATAGTTCTGATTTGGGATCTAAATCTTCAAATAAACTTTCCATTGTTACACTTGGTAAAATAACTTCTGGCATTTTCATACTAGAAACATCTTTACCCATACTGTCTTTGTATGCGTTTGCAAGTCTATTGCGTTCGTTAGGATCATCTGTTCTATAAAATTGATTTGCAATGGCCATATCAGCAACAATCATGTTTGCTGGTGCTTCTATTATAATAGGTTTGTAATAGCCTATCTTTTTAAAATCTTTGTTTGTTAAACTGTAAAATGTGCTTTCCCATTTATCAGGATGTAATGCAAATCCTCCATTACGTTCTGGAATTATCTCTGCTAATGGATCTGCTCCTTGATGGAATTTTCCTAATTTATATAAACGAACCAACATTCCTTCTGGGATAGGCCTTTTTAGATAATATTCTAATCTACCTCGTTCAGTGGATAAATCTGCATCTTCTTTTAATAAATCATTTTTTGTAGCAGTAAAGTTACTTGCTTTCCATTGTTGTTTTAATTTGTTTAGTGTTGCACCCATTTCTGGTCCTGGCTTCATACCTTTAGCAATTAAGTCTGCTCCTGTTACAGGAAAGTTTGGAACTTCTGCATCAGTGTTTACTTTTTTGCCTTGCATTGTTGCTAGTGCTGATATTAAGTCTTTATCAACTCCATCAGCAATCATATCTTCCACTTTCTTTTGATCAAGTGGATTGTTTTTGTTTTTAACTAAAAAGTTTAATAATTCTGTTTCGTTGTTACTAAACTTCCAACGTTTAGCAAGATCTACGCTATTATCCAATTGTGCTAACGCTAAGACGGGGTTACTCTTGTCTTTAACACTGTTTACATTGTTAGTGGATAACCCAATAACTTTGCTTACACCTGTTTTTTCTATCATTGATACTACACTTGCAACATTCTGTCCTGAAAGTACTTTGCCCATTTCTGCCCATATTCTCTCGGCACTAATGCCGGATAGTCCTTTGGCGTGTTTTGTAATTGCTTCTAGTGTATCACCATCCCAGGTAGGTTTTGATAGTCTACCTTGGAAACGGAAGTAACGCAATATGCGTAAATAATCTTCTGTAATTCTTTCTTCTGCATCGCCAACAAACTTACTTACTTTATCTTGTAAGTCATCCATACCGCCAAAGTAGTCATAAACATTACCTTCAATGTCCATGCTCATAGCATTGTATGTTAAGTCTCTGCGTTTAGCATCTTCTTCCCAACTTTTAACAAACTCTACTTTGGCATGTCTGCCATCAGTTTCTGTATCTGCTCTTAGTGTTGTGATTTCAAATGGTTCGTTGTTTAGGATTGCAGTAATAGTACCGTGTTCTAATCCTGTAGGTTTGTGTCTAATACCTGCTTTATCAAGTATAGCCATCATTTCGTCTGGAGTAGCGTCTGTGGCAAAGTCAATGTCTTTGGGTGATTTACCTAATGCAATATCTCTTACTGCACCACCTACTATACGCATTTCGTGATTGTTGTCTTTGAATACTTTGTCGAGAGTTGTTATAGCAGGACTAATGATAGGCTTTGCATTTAATCGTTCTTCATATATAAGTACTTCATTAATAAGCATTTAGAAAGATCCATATTTTTGTGCAACACCTGTTAAATCTGTGTCCCAATAGTTGCCTTTGTTTAAGTTACTAAAGTATCCACGCATTCTTGCTTTAGCTTTTTGTTTAGCATTAGGTTTATCAGGTTTGTCGCCTTTGCCCTTACCTTTAACTTTAACATCGTCGGCTTTCTTTGCTGCCGCGGCTGCTACATCATCACCTGTTTTTGCTAGTGCTGTACCAGTTGGAGTAGCATTATCAACTTTCTTTGCACCTGCTGATGCTACATCATCACCTGTTTTTGCTAGTGCTGTACCAGTTGGAGTAACATTATCAACTTTCTTTGCACCTGCTGATGCTACATCATCACCTGTTTTCGCTACCACTGAAGCTCCTGTTCCTGATGCAGAGTTTCTTGTTGCACTTGAAGTTGGTACGTTATCCATGTTTGATATAGCGTTACGTTGTGCTCTAGTTATTCCTTGTGTAGTAGTTTTAGTAGCAGTCTTAGTTGCCACTGAAGCCGCTGGTGCTAATAAATTATCAACACCTAATTCTTTTGCAATGCCAGGATGTGCTTTTTCAAGAGATTTAATAAATGATTTTTGGCCTGCAGCTGGTAAATCTTTCATTCTATCTAATGCAGTATTTCTAACATAGTTACGTGCATAATCATCACCACCTGTAGTTGCAGCTGATCTTTTAGCCGCAATCTCGGCTGCATCATCTGTTTGTTTTACTACTGCTACCGCAGTAGATGAATCTGGATTAGCAATTTTTAATATTTGATCTTTGACTGCTGAGGCGTTAGGAGCACTTACTCTAGTTGTAGTTGCTTTACCATCTACACCTGCAAGGAATTCGCCTTTGGCAGTTTTTATAGTATCACCTGGATTTGCAGTTTGTACAACTTTTTTAGATGAAGCTGTTGCAGTATCTGTGGCTGCATTTGCTACTACATTGATACCTGTTGGGGGGATTGCTGCATCTTTGGGAGTTGGAATATCAGCAGTTTTCTTTTGAGCTGCCCTGGCTGCTTTTTTACTTTTGTAGATTTCTTTACCTACTTTAAAGCCTTTACCAGCTATTTTACCTAGTACACCGCCTGCAACACCAATTGCTACATCTGTACCTACTCTAGCGGCAAATTGAGCTTGTGTTATTTTACCTGCATCTAATTGTTTTTTAGCTTGATATGTATCATAGGCAGTCCATGCCGCACCACCGGCCCATAAAGCAACAGGTATTAGTGGCAAGAATTCTAATATAACTTCTCGCTCGTCTTTAGGTACGCCTATTTCTTTTAAAATTGTATCTGCTGGTACTTCTTTATGTGTAAAACTGTCTAATCTCATAATGATAAACTCCTATTGTAGTATTTATCAAAATGTTAAATTATGTTTACAATATAAAAAGTTGTACGAATGCCCAAGAATTCATAATAGTAAACCATGTGCATAACACAATAGCACTACTTCCACGTCTATATGTACTGAATACTGCTAGTATACTTCCTACTAGGTACAGTGGAACGAATATTGTTGTAGCAGGATCAAGTATTGTAAAACTTAATACTGCACTTGCTATAATAAGAACTGTTGTTTCTACTATTTCTGCGTAAAAAGCCATGCGATCGTTTGCATAGCTTTGTTTAAAAAAATTAATTATTTTATTCAATTTGTGGATTCCTCAAATGGTATACTTGCTAAGTTTTTGCTTTTTGCTTCTACCATAATGTCAAAGTCTTTACGGAAAGTACCAGCCCATTCGTTTACGGCAGTATTCCACATAAGATCACTGTGTGCTCTTAGTTTTGCTTTTTTGTAACCTTGTTCAATTAGTGCTTTGTAATCTGGCTTGACATCTATTGGGTGTCCTTCCAAAAGAGCTTGACGGCTAACGCTATAATGACAAGCAGGACGAACGCCCCGCCAACTATCAATGACACGTTTAATACGGTCGTCGCTTGGAGTAATATATTCTCCGGCGCTATGAACCCAGTGGTGGTGTATGTCGACAACTAGTGCTACCTCCTTTTCAAGTTCGAGTGAGGCATCAAGGCCCCATGCGTTTTCGTCATTTTCGATAGTAATACAGTTTCGTGCTTCTGGAGACAATCGTTGAAGTGCGGCTTTGATACCGGCTGGACCTTGTCTACCGGAGATGTGGACGTTACACTTGAAGTCTTGCCACTCCTTACCGTAACCCATGTACCTGATGATATCCGCATGATATTCAAACTCCTCTATACTGCGTTCTACTATTTCTGGTGTATCGCTTGCTAGTACAACAAACTGACCTGGGTGCATACTAAGACGCACACCTAATTGTCGTGCAAGCTCACCTGCTCTTGCATAATGCTTAGATGCGTAATCTACTACATCTGCTCGTTTCCAATACCAACTCCAGTCTGGGTGTGTTGCGGCTGGTAATTGATTACTGCCTAAACGTACCATGCGTTGATTCTCTGGAAGATTACCTACATACTCTACAAGATTGTAAACTGCTTGTGTATTATGTACCATAATATCCCACAAACGCTGTTCTGCTACATCTTTATGTTGTTCATTAAGCCAACGAATAGTTGTGCTTTTTTCTGTTAGAGGTCTTTGAATTTCTTCAAGTATCTTTTTCTTTTGTGTTTGATCGGGGTGCAAATACTTACACGCGAAACCTACTTTGCCTACCATATATACCTCTAATTGTAAAATTATGTATATATTATAGCAAGGTTAGTGTGCTATGTCAACCTGTTATTTGACGCCGTTTTTACGAAGCCATTCGTATATTTCTTTGTTATCAAATTGCGGGCTGCGTCTATGACTTTCTGGTAATGAATCCCAATCTCTAAGAGCTGGGTGTGATTTTTTACTTTCGCTAAAATACAATCCATAGTGCCATCCTTCTCTAAGCATTTCATCACGCCATCTATTGTGATGCCACTTGTTTAAATCTATTGTAGCACTTTCTACTATTTCAGGATCTATATCAAGTTCTACGTCTTGCATTTCATCGTACATGTTTGATATTTCAATATTAAAATCAGGAATAAATTTATAATCCCAAGCCGCAACAACTATTGCAGTTTCTTCTTGGGTTAAATCTCTTGTTAGTGGAACTATGTATGTGTGTGGGAATTCAGGACAGTTATCATCTGTGCCGTATTCCATAGCAACTTCTACGTGATCATTTACTACTTTATTATATGAGAAAACAACTCCCTCTGGTGCGAAACGTTTGCAAATTCCCAACCAGTCCATTGCAGTTTCACTGTCTAAAGGTTCTGCTGTTTTTAATAATATATGATGTTGATACATTTAGTATTTGCTCTTTTTAGTAGAATAATCTGCTTCTGCACTTGCTGAACCGCTATAACTAGCACGGGTTCCTGAAGTGGAAGTATCAGTTTGCACTACGATCTTTTGATCGTTTTCACTAGTACTGTTTACATAGAGACCAAACCATGCCGCACCTGCTCCAACTACAACACTAACTAATCCTGCTTGTGGCATACTTGGGTCTGGCAGTGCCATAAACCATTCTGTTACTCTGTATAGTAAATAAATGTACATACTAATAAATGCACGAGGGAATAAACGTAATCTATCAAACCAATATGGAAATGCTTCCATCCATGATATTTTACCGTCATTGTTTAAATCTGTGTTTGCCATTATCTGTATCTCCTTGTATAATTGTATTTATCCAATTTATAATATTGGTCATAAAAAAACCCAGTTCTATTTCTAAAACTGGGTTTTCTTTAAATTGTATTAACTAAGTAACTTACGCTACTGTCATTGCACCGGCAGTTGCTAGTGATAATGCTTGTAGAGCCGTTTGTAGTTCTGAAGCGTCAGCCCATGAGCTGTTTTCAACTGCTACTGTAAATACAGTACCACCTGTTGCGTGATCAGAAAGACCAATTACTGTACCTTTTTGAGCTACACACTCTAGAATTGCTTCCATTTCTTCACCTGGATTAACTTCTGCAGAAACGTCTGCTGCTGCTGTGATAGTCCATGAAGTAATTGTTGCACCGTAGTTGAATTTACCGAATTCAATTTCGTTTGCTGGATTTCTTGTTGCCATTATATATTCTCCTAATAATGTTTATTTTTAAAGTTCTGTGCTGTTGCACTACTTTTATTTATCTAAATTCTATCTTTTTACCACGTTTTGTTCAACAAAAATAGTCCAATTTACTGTTTTTGATGCTTCGCCTGTGACTAAAATCTTTAAACTATTGTTTGTAGTATCAGCAGAAACGCTACCTGACCACGTATCACTTGTGGTATCTGCTAGGGTTTCTTTACTTGGAGTACCAATTAATGCTAATGTTCCACTAGTTCTATCAATAATACCTTGTAATTTAATACCATAATTATCAGTTCCATCTGCACCAATTATGTGTACTTTATACATAACTGTACTATCATCGTCAACTACTATTCTGCTTCCAGTAGTTAATAATGCTTCTGTTGGAGTTGCATCTGTTGTTTCTATTGACATAACAAAATTATCATGTTGTGCTAATACTACATTAGATACTTTTACATATTTGCTTACATTAGGTTCTTGTACTTTATTATCAACATATGTTGTTGAAGCCAATCCTGCTATACTTGGAATGTAAGGTTGATTTGCTAGGTCATTATAGTTACCACTAAACAAATTAGGTAAGTTAATTAATGAATTATAATCACCGTTAAATGATCCTGCATTTGTAAATGTAAAGTTTCCTGAACCGTCTGTTGTTAATACTTGTCCATTTGTACCATCTACTATATTTAAATCTAAAAGGCTATCTGGTGAATCTGTAATTCCATAACCTGCAATTGTAGTTGGCTTACCATTTAAGTCTACAAAGTTTCCACTAAACAATGTTGGTGCATTAGTTAAATCATTATAGTCACCACTAAAGTGTTCACCACGTTCTAATAATTTTTGATCTACATATGCTTCTGTGGCATAACTACTTCCGCCAACACCCGAAGTGGCATCTACTGCTGGTTCCCATTCTGAATTTGTACTATTCCATTTAAGTACTTGACCATTTGTTGGAGATGTACTACTTACGTCTGATAATCCACCTAATGTAGTTGCTCCACCACTGCCACCTGTTTGAGCAACCCAGGCATAATCTGTTCCACTCCAACTTAATACTTGATTCGTTGTTGCTGAACTTCTGTTAAGATGTGTATCAACACTAGCATCAGTATAAGCTGCACCAGTTAATAAATTTGTTGTATCAGTTAAATCACTTATGTCTGCTGGTATAGTTGGTGCACCAGTTAAAGAGCCATATGCTCCATCAAATAATGTTGGTGTGTTAGTAAAATTATTATAATCTAAATAGTAAGTGCCATCTTGACTATCTAATGTGTCTGCATCAGTTCCGCCTCCGCCAGATGTAACATCTGCTGCAGGTGCCCATGTTGTACCGTTCCATTTAAGTACTTGACCTGTGCTTGGTGCAGTACTGCTTACATCAGACAATGAACCAAGTGTTGTGTTTGCTATTTGATTTTGTACCCAAGTCTGTGTTGCATATCCTGTTAAATCTGGAATTACTGGAGTATTAGTAAGATTATTATAATCACCATCAAAAAATGAAGCGTTTGCAATTGCAGTATTAATCTTGCTTGTTACTTCTGAAGACAAGTCGTAATTTGCTATTGTACCTGCCAATGATGCATTGGTTACATAATTACTTAAATCTGTGCCAGGTATAGCGGCTATTTGAGCATCTACATATGTAGTATCTGCTTTAGTTCCAATTGATGTGTTAAGTGTTGCTACCTGTGTTGCTAATGCTGTGGTTGTGACATAATCGCTTAAATCAATACTACCACCGCTGTTAATGTTTGCTATTAAGGCATTAACTTCTGCTAATGTTGTAAAATTACCTGTTTCATTGTGAAAGGCTTTGTCTATATCTCTATAAACTAAAATATCGCCATCAGCAATGCTTTCCGTTAAAACGAAATCTGGTATAGGGAACTGTTGTATACCGCCACTGAATGCTTTAATTGCCAAGTGTATTTCTCCTTTATATTAGTACGACTACTTTATCAAGTGCGCCGTGTAATGCAGCATCATATGATCCTGCACCTAAATATGATCTGTCAACCTTAACACGTAAGTAAACAAAATTACCTTCAAAACTTGTACCTTTGGTAGTAGTTTGTGCAGTAAATTGTAAATAAGGTGTAATACTATCTAAATCAATAGGAAACCAATCAGATTCTGCTGGTTGTTCTACAATTGTTGCTTCTAGGTGAATTCTCCCAGTAAAGTTACTTACATGAAAACTCATAGTATGTAAACCATCAGCAAATCCATAGTAACCGTCGCCCTTAACAGGGTCACTTGTATATGAAAGTTCGTTTTTATTTGTTAGAACTATATTAGAACTAGACATTAATAATCTCCTTTAATCTTACAAGTATTTATCAATTATCGAGTTCTTGAAGCGTGATACAGGTTTCCATAGTCATACGAAGCATGTCGCCATATGCTAATTTGAATAACATCATAGTATCTTCGCTATTTGTAAAGATTGTTGGTGGTTGTACTACTCTAGTACTACCAAAATATGAACCATATGAGGTTGATACAACTCTATTTTCACCTTTGGGAAAATGTTCGTATACCCATTTAATCATAGTTAAACTTTCATCACGGGTTGTTGGTTTGTCCCAATTATGCCATGCTGATATTTTATGCTTGTATCTGTTAAACCATAACTTGTTGCGGATAACTACTTTTCTGTCACGTTTATGTAACAATTCTCTGTGAGTGTCGTTTAAAGGTTGTGTTATTTCTGTTACTTGCAGTTCGGGATCAGTTAGTATGTTTTGTATAATATCAAGACTAGATGTGTAAAGATTACAATCATATTCATGTCTACTTCTATATATTTTTACTACCCTAAATCTAGAATTGCCTTTATCATCAAATCTACCATAATTGAAATGAAATTTACGAGGCAATTTTATCAGTTTGATACGTGTATCAAATTCTCTGTAAAATACAGTTTCTGTAGGTAAAATTGTTATTTCGTTATTTTGCATTAATTGTTAACTTATCTTTTTTCCAATCAATGTCCAATGTATAATCTTTGTTATTATCAAGTAAATATTTTGCTAACGGAAGTTTTACAGTTTCATTGATTAGTCTTGCTAACGGTCTTGCACCCATTGCCGGATCGTATCCTTTATCTTCTAGCATTGCTACTAGTTCAGGACCCCAATTAATTACAATATGTCTACCTTCTACATATGTTTCAAGTTCACCTAAGAACTTAATAACAATACGCTTCATGTCGTTTCTTGTTAAAGAATTAAACTTAACAACACCGTCTAGTCTGTTACGGAACTCTGGTGCAAAATAATTGTTTACTGCGTCATCTACTGCTTTTGCATTATATGTTTCTTCATTAAAGCCAATGCTCTTAATTGCAGCATCTCTGGCTCCAAGGTTACTTGTCATAATAATAATAGCGTTCTTGGCACTTACTACTTTACCTGTGCTACTTGTAATTGTACCTTCGTCTAATAAACTTAACAATACACTCATTAAATCTGGGTGTGCTTTTTCTACTTCGTCAAGTAACAGTACACAATTTGGATTATCTTCTAATTGATTAATAAGTAATCCATCTCCTGCTTTACCATCTGCGTGTCCTACATAACCTGGAGGTGAACCAATTAGTTTTGACACTGTATGACGTTCTTGATATTCTGCCATATCGTATCTACATAGTTTCATACTCATTGATTGTGCTAAACGTTTAGCAAGTTCTGTTTTACCAACACCAGTTGGTCCTGTAAGCAAATAACTTGCAATAGGTTTAATAGGATCTTTAAGACCTGCCATGCTAACTGTAATACTATCAACTACGCAATCAATTGCCACTTGTTGACCAAATACAGTACTTTCTAAAAATTCTCTTACTTCACTGTGCTTGTTTGCAGTTTCTTTATCATCTGTTTTTCCTAAATGTTCTTTTGGAATACCAGTTAATCTTGCCACCTCTGCTTTAATTTCATCTTCACCTAATATGTCTAATCGTTCTTCTGGTGGTAATATTCTATTAAATGCACATGCTCTGTCAATAATATCAAATGCTTTATCTGGAAGTTTTTTGTTAAAGATATATTGATTACTTAATTCAACTGAAAGATCTGCTGCTTCTGGTCTAATAGTAACATCGTGAAATGCTTCATATGATACTAAAGAATTGTATACAACTTCTTTTGCGTCTTTTGTATTAGGTTCATCTACTACAACTTTTGTAAATCTACGTGCTAGTGCTGTTTCTTTTTCAAATACTTTTCTATATTCTTCATCTGTTGTAGCACCAATTACTTTTAGTTTACCATTGCTTAACGCTGGCTTTAACATGTTACCTGCATCCATAGTACCATTTGTACTACCTGCACCAATGATTGTATGTATCTCATCTACAAATAAAATAATGTTAGGTTCTTGTATTAATGCTTCGCCTAACTGTTTCATGCGTTCTTCAAAATCACCTCTATACTTTGTACCAGCTACTAACTTAGTCATATCTAATTCCCATACAACTTTGTCTTTAATAATATCAGGAACATGTCCTTCTACAATAAGTTTTGCTAGTCCTTGTACAACTGCTGTTTTACCAACACCACTGCCACCTGTTAAAATAGCATTAGACTTTTTCTTACGTGCTACTGTTTGTACTAAATCTTTTAATTCACTTCTACGTCCAATTAAGTCATCATATTCATCATATGCCTCGTTCATGTTAGTACAAAACTGTGCCAATACATCTCTTGGTGTCATTCCAGTTGCTCGGCGTGGATCATTCAATCCATCAGCAGGTCCAAATATTTGTTCATGCTCTTGCTGATTTGCGTCTTGCATCCATTTAATAACTTTGTTTTTATTAAGTCCTAATTGTTCAGAGTATTGAGCTGCTATACTGTTTTCTTCACCTAGTATACTTAATACTAGATCTAATTGGTTAAGATGTTTTTTACCTTGAAATAATGCTTGTGTTAATGCTCTGTTAAACACACGTTCTAACATTTGTGTTTTATATGGATTAGGTTCTTCAGTTCCATTTTTAACTAATTCTGCACATTCTTTTTCTAAGTATTCTACTAGTGCAATTTGTAATTGTTCAAAGTCTGCATTTACTTCGTAACACATTGCTTGAATATGTGGATCATCTAAGAGAACTGCCGCAATATGTTCTATTGTTACATATTCGTGTTTTAATTTTTTTGCTAAATTAATAGCAGTGATTACAATTTTTTCTATATCAGTCATTTGTCCTTAACCTCGTTATAAATTCTTCCATGTTAGTACTATTTAAGTATGGTATGGATACCTTAATATGTATCCTTAAATTTCCCTTTCTTTTACTCTTTCTATTCAAAAGACCGTGTCCCTTTAATACAATAATACTACCTGTTACTGTATCTGGTGGTATTTGTATTTCAGCTCGTTCTCCTGTTGGTGTAATAATCATAAACGAATTCAGTTTCATTACATCAATAACGTCTAAAGTCTTATACATTATAATATTATTTCCTGATCTTGTAAAGACTTTATTTGCCTTTTCTTTCACATTTATTATATATTTTTTTCGCTTATCAGTTATTTTAAACTTATCACCTGCTAAAACACCGGGTGGAATATTTACTTTTAAGTATAAATCGTCAATTTCAACATAATCGTTAACTCCATTAATCTGTTGTTCAATAGTAAGTGGCAAATCTATCATTTGTGTATCTGTTGACTTTACTATAGGTATATGTTTCTTTTCTGTTATAGATTCATATGCATCACTTATAGAAAGCCAGTCAGCAATAGTACCGCCCTTATCAGGATGATTTTTAAGAGCTAATCTTTTATATGCTAGTTTGACCTCTTTTAAAGTAGCACCTGGTTCTAGGCCAAGAATAAACCAAGGGTTTTTAAACTTCTTCATCGTAGTATTTATTGACATAACGAAGAGCCTTAAACGCTAGTGTTTTTAAAAGATTTTGTCGAGAAGTGATTCTGAACTTTCGACAGGAGTATTTGCTTTACTGTTGTGTTCATTGATATTTTTTTCTGTTTGTTCGTAATATTCTTTGTATGCTTCGATTATTGCTTTTTGTTGTGATACTAATTTAAGTATATCAGCAAAATTCAAAGAAAGTTGTGAATACCCTTCAGTAGTTAATGCATATATAACTACAGGTTCACCGTCTTTTTTTAGTTTATCAAATATACCATTGAGTTCTTCTGGTGTAATGATATTCCAGTCTGAATTTCTTAATTCCAACACAGATGTGTCAGGTAGTACTAATGCTGGTTTTTCAATTGGTTCTGATTTGTATGAAACTACGTTTGGTGTTAAAGTAGAACAACTACCTAGGAACATAGTTAGGGTTAGCAATATCAGGACACTCACTGTTGATTTTTGATGGCTTTGTTGCATTTATTTCCTTCTCCGTTAATGGTGATCCACTTAGTATCTCCATACACCTGCCTACTTCGTTGCTGGCACTGTTGATTATTTTTTCAACTAATCCAGGTCTGGCTTGTGCAAGTTGACCTAAGTCGTGTTCGCTCAATTTTTCTTCTAGTGTATCGACACGTTTTTGAGCATTACCGAACTCTTCTGTCACCTCATTAAATTGTTTCTGCACTTGTTCTAAATCTTTTTGTACTGAGTCAAGTGCGGCTTGTGTTGACTCTACTGCCTGTTCGGCAGTTGCGGCGTTTGTGGCATATACACGAATTTGTTCTTGTGTGTATGTATAATATTTCCACGCACCAAATCCTACTGCACCCAATACGGCTGCAAGGATTAAATATGTCTTAAGTTTTCCTAATATAAACATTTTATTTGTACCTAAATGTTATACGACCTTTTTCTAAATCGTATGGTGACATTTCTACGTCAACTTTATCTCCGGGTAAAACCCTGATTCTGTTTTTTCTTATCTTCCCACTGATAATACCAGTGACAATGTGCCCGTTTTCTAGTTCTATTTTGAAAAAAGCACCTGGTAGCGAATCTAAAACTGTTCCTTGTAATTTAACTGCTTCTTGTTTCGCCATTAATACTTGTTTAAGAATTTAATGCGTTCTGTTATAGCATGTGCTTCTGGATCAGTAGCAATTGTGTAATCGTAACTGCTTGTGTAAACACTTTCTTCAAAGTTTTCTTTACTCCATTTTGCTGGCATGTCACTTTTATATGCATTAAACATAAAACTATTTGCTGATTCATCTACACGAGTTATATCTTTTAGTATAGCATCAATTGTTTCAAACAATTTACTATTTCTTTCTAACTCAACAAATACTTTATAGTTTCCTTCTTTGTCTGGACCTGGTGACACATCTACATCAATAGTGTCATGTCCTGATTCAATAAATTGACTTAAATCTTTAGCAGGATCACCGTCTTTAATATCAAATGCAACTACAACAACATTTTTATCATCACCTACTTTGCTTTTGTATTGATCAACACTAAATGTTGATTGTATTAAGTCAATTAAGTCGTTTTGTTGTATGCTCATAAGTCTAATCCTGGTTCTTTGTCTGCTGATATTTCATCTGTGTATGCTTGTTCTACTGCACCGCTGTTTATGTCTTGGTCATCTACACGTAATTTGCTAGACTCTACATCGTCCATGTATTTTCTAGGCATTACTATTGTTACTAGCCAAACAGGCTTAATAACTCTTTTAGCACGTGATTGACCTGGTCTTTTACCGTCCGCATTGTCTTGTCCTTCACTGTCGTCTGGACTTTTTAATTTAGCTGCCGTAATGTATTCTTCTTCTGCAAAATATACTTTACAACCATTTTTTGTTAAACGCATTGCACCTTCTGGATCTGGCATTTGTGCTTGATGATACATTAATGTTACTGTTACCCAATATCTATCAATATGTGGACCTTCGACAATTTCGCCTTCCATCCAGTTTTTGTATGCATAAATGTTAGCAGTATCCATTACACGTTCAAAGTCCATTAGTGTTTCTAATGCACTATCTCTACTAGTGTTTGCTCTTAGGTTGTTTAAAATATAATTTTGATCCATTGTGAATTCCTTTAATATATACTTATTTATGACAGTTGGTTCGTAGTGTCAACTATTTTATTCTTTTAGTACTAAGTTAACTTATACCATATATTATTAAATACTTATGAGCAGGCAGTAAAGGGCCCAAGCATCCAAATAGGAGAACACATGGCTAAACGAGCTCGAAAAACAAAAAAACAACAATATCAACAAGAACATTCACAGGATAAGATAGTCCAACTCAACGCACACAGAAAAAGACATGTACAAATTGTTCCACGTAATCTCGCACAAGAAGATTATGTAGAGCTTCTTGACGATGAAAAACGTAACATTGTGTTTGCAATGGGACCTGCTGGTACAGGTAAAACATTGCTAGGCGTGTTAGCGGCTATCGACGCATACAATTCAAACTTATGTAGTAAAATTGTAATTACACGACCTGCTGTCAGTGTTGATGAACAACATGGATTTCTACCAGGAACACTAGTAGAAAAAATGGCACCATGGACAAGACCTATATTTGACGTAATGGAAGAATATTGGTCACCAAGCACAATCGAACATATGATTAATGAGAACATTATTGAGATTGCACCACTGGCATACATGCGTGGTAGAACTTTTAAGAATTCTTGGATTATAGCAGACGAAATGCAAAATGCGACACCATCTCAAATGAAGATGTTATTAACACGCATTGGCGAGAATTCTAAAATTATTGTAACAGGAGACTTAGCACAACACGACCGTGGATTCGAAGACAACGGTCTTAAAAATTTCGTAAAACTACTAGAACAAAGAGGTAGTGATATAATTGGAGTTGTCAGCTTTACCAAAGGTGATGTTGAACGACATGTCGCTGTTACTGAAGTTCTAACTATTTACGGAGACGAAGAATAAATTAACTGTTGACAATCATGTCAACTATATCGGCCCAATTGCCTGCCATTTTTATTCCGTCCATTAAGACTTCATCTTTGTTATGATCGTGTTTTAGTAGAATACTTTTTAATCCTAACTTAGCCCCACACTCTGCATTTTCGAGTTTGTCCTCGATCCAAAATGCATCACTTCCAACATATGGTGCCAATGCTTCGTCTTTGTCTGCACCAGTATCCAAACATAGTACTTCTTTAAATGTACCTTTACCAAATACATTCTCTAAGTTGTACTTTCGCAAACGTATTGCTTTCTTATCCAAACTTAAACTAGTAATACAATGAAAACGATATCCGTGTTCATATAGTTTAGCAACACCACTTCGTGCATCACGGAACGCTTTTAAATAGCCCATCCAAGCACTTTCATTAAATATTTTAATTAGTTGTTTACCTTGAGCTTTCTCAAACCCATACTGCTGACTTATATCGTACATTCCATGTGCTACTTTAACATGTCCATGTGATTCCATCCATTTATGAAACGCACTTTCCCAATCAAGTAGTACACCATCGCAATCTGTAAGTATGATTTTATCTTCCAACTTTATTCCTCTTTTTTCTAACATTATGTGTATATTATAGCAAGAGTTCTTGCTTTTGTCAACCTATTTCATGTCAATTAGGTCTTGATATTCCCAAACTGCTTTCTCAAATTCGCCTGGCCAGCCGCCATATACGCCCATTTCTAAACTGTTTTTCATCCAAAGTAGACTTTTATCTTCGCCTTCAAAAGATTTATTTCGTTCTATTTTGTGTAAGTATTCTGGTGTTAGTCCATGTAGTGTAGTTAAATCGTGTATATCAATGTCTGGCATAAACTTCATTTTAACTATCATTGCTTGTTCATCAGTCATTACAACTGTATCATTTTTTCCTTTGATAGTTACACTCCAAACTTTTGTCATTAACGTCTCATACGTGCAATCTCAATTGCTTCTTCTTTATTATCTTCAAAAATAGGAACCATGTTACTTTTGTGCATTGTAGCAATACCTACAAGTTTACGCTCACCTGTATATTTCATAGATTCTTTCTTTGCAGTTGACCCGCCAATATTATTACTAAGGCTAGGATAATCTGGTGTTTCTCTATTAAGTTGTGGGGGTTGATATGGAGCAGGCTTGTAATCTCGTTTTGGTGCTTTGTATGTTCCACTTACATATGCAACATAGTCTTCAAACTTCTCAAACTGTGCGGCATGAATATGTTTTCTACGACATTCTTTGTTATGTTGTCGCCATTGTACTTTTAGTTTTTCTAGTTTGGCTACAGTCATTGGTTTTTTGTTTTTCTTACGACTGTATTGAGTAGTGGACATTTCTGGTCCTAGAAGATGCATTGACATTTTACGCTCCAAAGTAAATCTATTGTTTTTATATTATAGCGTAAATTATGCTATTTGTCAAGAAAAGTATTTGTTATAAGTGCTATAAACCCAGTCACCTAATTCTTTATGATAATCATACAAATGCATATTTCTATACTTGTCTGTTTCTACTGTTCTTCTTACAAACTTTTTAATCTGTTCTATATCTGCCTGTGGCTTTAATAAATTTAAACGTGCATCTTCTAATGTTCTTTTTAATCTTGCAGAATTTACATCATTATTCACATTGTATTTTTCTAATTTTTCTACTTCTGCCTGTCGCATTTCCATTGGTAATACATCAGTTCTAAATTCTCTTGGGTTTACTAGTTGTCTTGAATTGTTACTAGTGTTGTGTTCGTTACATAATTTATCAAAATCTAATATAGTATCAAAGTTATATGCTTGTATGCTAGAATTTAAATGCAATTTAAACCAACTACTATTTAACTCTCTAAAATATTTTAACTCGTCTAATAATCTTTCCATTTCAGTCCAAGTAAATGCACCTGCACTACGCATATATTCAAACATATGATTAGGAGCATCAAGACTTAAATCAAGTATAAAATTATCTAATGTTTCACATCTTTGTAATTTATTAAGATCAACCTTTGAACCATTTGTAGTAACACACATGTCTACTTCTCGTGATCTATCATTTTCATCTAATATATCCATGAGGTCATAAACACTATTATCCATAAACGGCTCTCCGCCTGTAATCCAGATACTTGTTACACTATCTAATTTACTTGGATTGTTTTTTAAATAACTGTTGGTAGAATTTATATTCTTAACACCAGGATTTTGATCATATTTGTTAGGAACTATATTTAATGATGCTAGACGCTTAAATTCTGGTATAAGACCGTTACTGTATAAAGGACTACACATTCTGCATTTAAAATTACAGATATTACTGTAATTAATGAACATGTGATTTACAGGATTACCTGTTACTTGTGGATTGTTATATCCGTCTTGGTTTTTAAATTTATTTGGATCTTTTAATAGCCATTTCTGTCTTTGGCTAATATTTCCATGTTGTTCTTTCTTGTAACAAGTTTCACAACCTTCTTTATCCCACTTGCCGTCAAGCATATCTTGACGTAAGGCTTGTAATTCTTCACTATCATAGCTTTCACCCATTGCAGTTTCACTCATCATGCAACGAGTTAATCTTCCTGTAGGATGAAAGCTAATAGCATTAAATGGAATTGGACACCATGTATCACTATGTTTATTAATAGGCGTAGTGTTCTTTTCCATTACTCTTTAAATAAGATTCCTAATGTGTTAGGACCAGCAACACCGTCAGCAACTAGGCCTTTTGAGCTTTGCCACTCTTTAAGTGATGCTTCTGTACCTTTACCAAAAATACCGTCTGCACCAATTCCTAGTGCTTCTTGTAATTTTGCAACTGTTGAACCTCGAGATCCAACACGCACAGTTTCATAAGTTTCACGTGGAGTATAATGTCCACCTAACACTTCTAACGCATGTGCGTAATGTTTTTTGCGATCTTCTAGTCCAATAGTTCCCCCATTAATACGTTTTGTCATCCCAACAATATCTTGGGCATCACAGTACTTATTAATGTTATTTGTATTCCAAAACCAGCATGCACTTGCTAACGCTCCAATAGGACTGCGAACAAACTCTGTGGCCTCTTCTGCACTCATATCTTCTGCTTTACCAAATTGTGTATAATTATAGCGACCAGTTAACTGAAGAATGCCGCCACCTCGAAAGCGCCAGCCATCTCCACTATCTGTATCACCATTATCCATACGACCTGCATAAATTACATTTGCAATCTTCTCAGGTTGCCTATGATAATCTTTTGCATTTCGTCCTGCTCGTTTAAAATACTTTGGAAAAATCTTATCCAGTGCTTCGGCACTGTAATTTAGATTCTCAGTTAGAACGGTATATCCACCTGATTCGTGAGCCGTTTGGGCTATAAACCCTGCAACTCTTTCAACAGTATTGATATTCCATTTGGGCAAAACTCTCTGCATTGCATCATGCCATAAAAGGCCATTAACACGTGGCAATAGTTCTGCGACTTGCTCTACTTTAAAATCAAATTGCATTTAACTTATTCGCTTTTCAACAATGTCCAAGCACCATATACAATGGCTGCCCAGGCTAATAAGTTTACTGGAATAATTGCACTAAAGAAAAGTGTAATAACTCCTACGGCAATTAGAGCGCCGCCATCCCAAGATGTACGTTCGCTTAGTCTATCTTTAATCCATTCAATCATATTGATCTCCTTTTTATATTATATAGTCTATTGTGAGAATCTTCTCACATTGTAATATAGCAGATTCATAGGAATCTCCTAGTGATATTACTATATTATTTATTAGTTTACACTGGAATTATACTTGTGTCAAGTATTTATCAAAGTATTCCGTTGTGCTTTATATGTTGTAAAGATAGTACTTTACCATCTTTATCCACAATTATTTCACCATCTATACTTCCAGCCATCTTCTTTTTACCATTTTTTGATATGAATAGTGTTGGCTTTATTTCAATTCCATTTAAAGAACGTTTAAGGTTTAATGGCTTTTGTACCTTTGTTGCTGGTTTAAATCCCATAATTACTTACCTTGTCCTTTATATTTTTTATAAGAACGTTTTTTGCTTTTGTTCATAGAACTGAATTTTGTTCGTGAATGTGTGTTTCCTATACTTGTCTTTTTTGGTTGTGATTCGTGTGCTATAAAATTTTTGTATAATTTCATAACCCTCCATCGTTGATATTACTAATGTAATCTTTTTTGATAGTTATTTATCATTCATGTTCGCCACCGTTACCGCGACCATATCCACCAAAATATTGTGGCTTACGTTTGGCAGTTTCAAATGTTGCTACTGTAATTGCAATTGCACCAAGCAATAGTGTGTGTAGCATCATACTAAACACTCCTGCCCACATGCTACCTACAATAATAGCAAATACAATACACCACATCCATGCTAATACTTGCATAATCATGTGCCGTGTGCTGAAATCTGGAATGTTACATAGTGGATTCTTTTCATGATCCATAACTACGTTCCAACTGTTGTAAATAAATTCTCTCATTGATATTACCTTTCTAAATATTACCTTTGTTGGATAATGTGCGTCCACATCATCTCTATATTCAATAGCATCAAGTACATTGTGAAATTCTTGTGATATTTTTTTATCTTTAAACCATGCTGTTACTTTATACATTGACTATCCTTTTATTGGCTGGAAAGATAGGATTCGAACCTATAATCTTTTGTACCAAAAACAACTGCATTACCGTTATGCTACTTTCCATTCCTTTTTCTTTCTTGGTACTCCCGACAGGATTCGAACCTGTGATCGACCCGTTATGAGCGGGTGGCATTAGACCGCTATGCTACAAGAGTATATTTGGCATAGGTGCAAGGATTTGAACCCTGACTTTTGGATTTGGAATCCAACGTGCTACCATTAACACTACACCTATATATTTGGTACTCGCACCCGGACTCGAACCGGGACGCCATATGGCCACAGATTTTAAGTCTGTTATGTCTACCAATTCCATCATGCGAGCATTGGCGTCCCCTGAAGGATTCGAACCCTCGACCTACGGCTTAGAAGGCCGTTGCTCTATCCAGCTGAGCTAAGGAGACCAAAACTGTTTAAATTTGTATTGGTTCCTCTGCTGTAATTAAATACATTTTTTGGAGTATTGCATCTAGATTTGATGCAGTTAGATATCCAGCGACTGTGTCGCCTTCTGTTGTGATACCTGGGAGTTCACATAGTTTTTCTTCTTCTGTTCCCCAGTCTTTAAACACACCTACTTCGTACATGCCTGATTTGCCACCATATGACATGTCATTACAGATTATGCTTAGTTTATATTTGCCAAAGTCAATAATTGCCTGCTTACCATTTACGTGAGGCTTACCTTGGTCTAACATTTTTATGTCTTTGAATCGCATTTTACTTCTCTATTGCGTCTAGTTGTTTTTCAAGTTCTGTTATATATTGTTCGAGCGTACTAATTGTAGTATAAAGGTGTCCAGTAGCACTTGGCTTGATACGGCTTTTGAACACCTCTATTAATTCTTGTGATACTTCAATTTTATTAGTTATCTCGCTAAACTCTGTCATTATTTAAAAAATTTCTCAAATTCTTCAGTTGCTTTTGCTTTTGCTTTACTTTGTTGCTTCACCTGTTCTTCATTATACATAGGCGATTTAACAGTATTCACATAATCAATTTCTTCCAAAATTTCAATACGTTCCTTAACTTTTTTCAGTGCCATACGGATCTCTTGGCTGTTTTCTTCTCTGTTCATTTCATCTTTGATGATTTCCACAATTTGTCTACTACTAATCATATCCGCTCTTCCTTGTTTTAGTGTTATTAGTATAACACAATAGTCACATTACTGTCAACTATTTTTTATCTTATATATACTGTTTAGTTGTTATGCTAAATCGTAATATACTATGTTTATGAAATTGACTATTTCCAACAACAATGCATACATTATACGATAAACGGATATCTAAGTCAATACCTTTTTTACAGAATTGTAAAATTATTTTGGCGGACCCGAAGAGATTCGAACTCCTGGCCTTTGGTTCCGCAAACCAACGCTCTATCCAACTGAGCTACGGGTCCGTATTATCTATATTATAACATTTATTATGATTTGTCGACCATAAAAAAAGGCCGCATTAAGCGACCTTTTTAACCTACTTTTGTTAAATTTAAAACTTAACTGTAAGTCCTACACTAACTTCTTTGTCCGTAGATTTCCAATCACTGTTAAGTGAATTAGTTAATTTAGCGTTCAATGAAGTAGAAGTAGTCAACGCAACTTTTGTACCAAAAGTCATTGTTGGATTTACTTTATCAATGCTTGTGAAGTCACCTTCAACTGACTTTAATAAGTAATTTACTTCAGCATATGGGCTAATGATACCTAGGTCCATTTTACCACCTAATGTTGGAGTAAAGTGCATTTCTGATTTAGTAAACGTATCACCCCAATTGTATTCAACTTCGCCATCAACGTATGTTCCTACAGGACCTACGTTTATGATGTCCATAGTTCTTCCAGCAGATAGGCTATAATCACGGTTAGTTCCGTTATCACTTACTCCTGCTCCAAGATCTAGACTTCTGCCCATTGTATAAACATCAATTGATCTAGATGTATCGTTTGTTGACAATGAAATACCCATAGTTGCCGATTCAGCCGCCATTGATATTGATGTGTTGTCATAGTCGTCGGCCTGTGCCGCGCCAGTTAAAGCGACAACTAATGCCGCTGTAATTATAGTCTTCTTCATAGTTTTTCCTATTATTTTTATTTTTATACTAAAATATATTAATTATAATCTAGTTGTAAGTTGATTCTGTTGCCAGGCTCAACTTACAAAACCCCTACGTGCTTAAAACTAAGCCGCTAATGCCATTTCTGGCTCATAATTTGCGTTTGCAATTATAAATTTTCTTCGCGATAACGGTGCTTAGATCCCGATAACTCCGCTTACCTACTAACCTTCCAGTCGAACCTGTTTCAGCCCCATCATAAGCACACCCAAGCAGTGATTCAATATCTCATCTAGATGTGTTTATGGTGGAGCTGCTCGGTACTGCCCCGAGGTCCTGAAATGCGTTGAGTCAAGTTTCAACGTTACATGTTATTTATGATAACACAAAACTAAGTTATGTCAACCGGTTTTGCGTTTATTTTTTGTTTTTTATCGCCGTAATCTCTTACTGCGGCTTTAATGGCATCTTCTGCCAATACGCTACAGTGAATTTTTACTGGTGGTAATGCTAGTTCTTCAACAATTGTTGTATTTTTAATTTCTTGTGCTTCGTCTAGTGTCATACCTTTAAGCATAGTTGTTACCATACTTGAACTAGCAATTGCACTTCCACAACCATATGTTTTAAACTTTGCATCTTCTATGATGCCATTGTCATCTACTTTTATTTGTAAACGCATTACATCTCCACATGCAGGTGCACCTACCATACCAGTTCCGATATTCTCTTCATTGGGGTCAAATTTACCTACATTTCTTGGATTATTGTAATGGTCTAGCACTTTTTCGCTATATGCCATAGTTTCTTCCTATATGAAATACTATTTATCTAACTTATACTCAAAATTCTGAGTAGTTGCATTATGTTGTATTAATTTAGCACCGTTGCTTATATGAAAATGTGTTGCCATTGGTGTTAATGGAGATAATGTAACTATTCGTTCAATGTTTGTTTTTTCTTTTATATGCTCTTTTAGTTTTGCTACAATTTCTTTACCAGCGCCACGTTTACGTGACCATACTGTGTACGCAACTGCAATATTGGCATTGTCACGCAAATATGCGTTTTGACTAATTAAATCAAGTTCTCGTTCACTTTGTGGTAAGTCATTACAAAATGCTACACATATAATACCTTCTATATCATTTTTGTATTTTAGTCCAAAGATTTTTCTACCATAACTTGTTCTAAACTCTACATCTAGTTCAGGTCTTACTGGATCTTCATTTACATCAATGTCAGTTAACTCTACTAATTCGCTAGAGTTAACCCATCTAAAAAAATTATCAATAGACGATTTAAATACTTTCAACAATTACTCCTGTAGAGATGCAAACACATTATCAGGTGAAGTTTCACCATATGGATCTGGATCTGAATCTATTGCTTTTCCTGGCTCTACAAACATTTTTGTAATAGTTCCGTTATCAACAATCATTGCATAACGCCAACTACGAATACCAAAGCCGCGATTATTAAATGTGACATCCATGTCCATGCCTTTAGTAAAATCGCCGTTGCCATCTGGAATAATTTTAACATTTTTTAAGTTTTGTGAGTCACGCCATGCATTCATTACAAATGCATCGTTAACACTAATACAATAAATATCATCTACACCCTTATCATAAAACTTTTGTGCATCTTGTTCAAATCCTGGCAATTGGAACGTGCTACATGTTGGTGTAAACGCACCTGGCAAACTAAACACAATAACTTTCTTGTTATTAAAAATTTCACCAGTTGTTAACTCTGCCCACGTTGATGGTACAATTTCACAAGCATTTCCTTCTGCTGTAGGATCTGGTACTCGTACCATAAATGTTACTGCTGGTACATTACTGTTTTCATTACTCATTGGTAACTCCTTTCATTTCAATAGTGTAATTATAGTATATTATTGTCTGTTTGTCAACAATTTTTGTCAATTTTAAATAAATAGTTATAGTATGTTAGAACAACAAGCATTAGAAATTTCACAGCTTTTAGAGCCATTAATTGGGTTAGGTGTTACCGCGATCATAGTTCTATGGTTTAAAGAACTAGTAGGTGATTTTGTAGCAAGTATACGTTGGAAAATGAAACCTGGGTTTGAGCCGGGTGACGAAGTATATCTTGACGGTGAAAGAGCTACTATTATTAATATAGGCATGCGAGAAACTATATTTGAAATTGATAACGGCAGAGGTAAAGTATGGAGATACATTTACAATACACGCATACCTACACATAGACTAGAAAAACTAGTTAACGATCCAAAGGTTAAAAAATAATGAACAAACAAATAAACTGGAAATTAGCAGAACTATGTATTGATATATCAAAAGTAGTATATGGCGAAAAACCAGAGGTAGTTAAATTCCTAAAAGATAATAAAATAAAACATTCAAGTGTTAAATTCTTTGAAAAAGAAAACGCACAAGGTTATGGCATTGTTATGCATGACTATGTGATCGTTGCTTTTAGGGGCACTGAAGGCGCTCAAATAGGCGACTTAATAGCAGATATTAAGGCTTGGCCAGCAGGTGCTGATACAACAGGTACAGTACATTCTGGGTTTAAGCATGAACTAGATAAACTATATCCTGAAATTATTAAGTGGTTGGGTAAAAAACTAACTACTAAAAAAATAGTAATTACTGGACATAGTTTGGGAGCTGCAATGGCAACTATATGTGCTACTAGATTTCACCAATTGGGTGCAGATTTAGAATTATATACATATGGATCACCAAAAGTAGGTGATAGAACATGGGGCGAACAGTTTAAAGATATTGCGGCATATCGTTTTGTTAACAATAATGATCTTGTTACTAGAGTTCCATTCTTTGGATATTACAAACATGTAGGGCAAATACAATATATTACATATGATGTACATATTAAAACCAAAGTAACATGGTGGCAACGATTTAAAGATAGAATGAAAGGAACTGGTAAAGCATTTAGTAAGTTTCAGTTCTTTGATGGATTATATGACCACTTTGGAAATCAATATATTAAGAAAATTAAGACTCGTAAATAACTTGCGTTGGATCGTTTCCACGTATCCATGTTCCATCTAAACGTTTTATAACACATTTATTTGCAAACTTTTTAACAGTTAATTCTAACTGTTCATCACTTCCAACAAGGTCAGCTTTTACAATATCATAACAAGGTGTTTTGTTTTTATCAAATGCAAGCATAATCATATGCTCAAGTCCATTATGTCGCCAGTTATAACCTATACGTGAATCTTCACCTTTTACAAATCCATCATAACGTATAATATCCCAAAATACAAACTTAACATTTTCTGGGTCTGCTTCTAATACTTTTTGATTGTCAGTTTCTACAATAGTTATTCCATTTGCCACAACTGCATGGCCATCAAATACTGTGCTATTGTTTTGTGCTAAATTAATAAACTGCTCATCGTACATATTCCAACCTTCAATATTGTTACCTTCTTTATCTTTGTAACTAACTAATCCTTTATGAACAATTACATTAACTCGTAGACCTCTACTGATTGGTTGTACTGCTGCTGGATATTTGTGAAATGTTTTATAATCTGCTACTGTTGGTGTACTTAGTGGATACACCATAATTAATCCAGGCCATACTTTGTTAATTGTTTCAGGCTCTAGTCCTAGATCTAAATCTTGTCTTAACAAACTAACAAATAGTGCAGCATCACGTTCGTCTATATGATTCATTGCCATTTGACAAGAAAAGTTCTTTTCTCTTTCATCATATTTTTCATCAATAATATCTGTTAAAATATGTAAGAACTTAGTTAGTCCCATACCAAACTGCTTACCCATGCGTCTTGGAGTGAAATCTTGCATTTCAAAATCTATCCATGGATTATATGCAATAGTAATTATTCGTTTAAATATAGGTTCTTTTCGATACGTCTGCAAGAGTTCTAGTTTATCAACTTGTGTGTCAAAACTCTGCAAACGTGTTATTAATTCTGATAATAGATGTACTTTACTCATACAGCTATTTATACGATTAAAACTCTACTTATTAATAAAGTCTAATTCTTCTTCAGTATAAGGCCACATTTAGTATGTCTTTCTATAAACTTTTTCGCCACGTGCTACTGATCTAATATCGCCTCTGCATAATCCAATATCATTCAATTCAAAATCAGTTAAATCTGATAATGCCTTTTCAGTTTGTTTTCTACTTTGAGTGCGACTATATGCACGTTTTAACCAGCCTAATTTGTTTGTTATAGTATTAATCATTTTTATTATCCATGTATAAACTTTTTGCTTCTTCATGAAACCCATCACGATGTAACTGTGCAGCCGCTCTTGCACGTCCACATGATTCACCAAATGCCCAAAGTGCCAATAGCACTGTTAGAGTTGCGTTTTTAATCTTTTCACAAACTTCGCATGTTTGTTTATATATTAATGTTGTTGTCATTTTATTGTTACCTTCTTTGTATGCCAAGACTTTGGTGCTTGGCCATCATGTTCTAACATATAGGTGTAGGCATATAGCCAATCATTACCATATTCAGTTTTTGCATATGTCATAAGGTTTTTGCTATAGGCCACACTTCGACGGTGCCCGTTGAACAACCTTGACCATGCATTAAAAAATGTCGTAGTCATTTTATTCTCCGTTTATATTTTATGTGGATGTTTTTGGGAAAGCATCCGTTTTGCCAGTCTCTCCTGGCTGCTACCACGATACCTCATAATGTATCGCTTGTAAGGCATGGGTTATGCCCTGGTCTTTCCCAGAGTCAGTTAGCGTGGCACTAACTGCCGCTCTTTTTTTCTGAGCCGAGGTCGCTCTATACTACTTTGTATATGAAAATAATAACACAACGTTGTGCTATTCTTAATACACTTTTATTTATCTAAGATAAATGTTTTTAGCCGTTTTATTTATGCAATTCCGATCTGCATTACAAACATAGCTTAAATTTTTGTTGTTGTACTTTCGTATGTACGATTAAATTGATTATTAACACGAACGAATGTTGTACACTTGCTCAATTGTTTTAATTTCATTGCACCTGCATATGTACAAGTACTACGCAACCCACCTAAGATTGCTTGTATGGTGTGCTGTACTGCACCTCTGTATGGAACTAGTACTTCTCGTCCTTCGCTTGCACGATAGTCTTTTAGTCCTCCAAAGTGTTTTGTATTTGCTGCATCACTACTCATTCCGTAAAAAGCCACAAACTGTTTTTGTTCAAGTAAAGGTTTTTCTGCTGTGAGCCATTCATTAGTTGCATACATCTTACTAATAACTTCGCCGCCACCTTGATCGTGTCCTGCAAGCATACCGCCTAGCATTACATAATCGGCACCGCCAGCAAATGCTTTAGCCACATCACCACTAGAGTTACAGCCCCCATCAGCAATAATATGTCCACCAAGTCCATGTGCCGCATCTGCACATTCAATGACTGCACTAAGTTGCGGATACCCGACTCCTGTTTGGATTCGTGTTGTACACACGCTTCCTGGTCCAATTCCGACTTTAACGATGTCTGCTCCATTTAAAATTAACTCCTCTGTCATCTCTCCAGTTACTACATTACCTGCTATAATTACTAAATTAGGAAATGCATTACGAACTTTTTTAACATGTTGTGCAAAGTGATCACTGTAACCATTTGCAATATCCATACATACATATTTTAGTTTATTGCTTACTTTATTATACACGGCTTCTAACTTATCAAAGTCTATTGTTCCGGTACCAATGCTCATAGCAATGTTTTGTGTTCTTCTATTATCTGGATAATCATTGTTAAAAAAATCTACAAGTTCTTCCACTGAATATGTTTTTACTAAACATGTAAATATATTTTGTTGTGCAAGTTCATCTGCCATTTCAAATGTTCCAACACCATCCATGTTAGCAGCCATAATAGGAATACCTTCGTACTCATGTCTGCTGTTTCTAAATTTAAACTTGCGTTCAAGTCTTACTTGTTTGCGTGAACTTAATGTACTACGCTTTGGACGAATTAAAACGTCACTGTAGTCTAGTTTAATGTCTTGATCAATTCTCATCTCTTTTATCCTTTATGTGCATATAATCTAAATATTGCGAACACCATTCATAAAAAGCTCTGTTTGTGTCTGGCCAAAGCTCAGCAAATACTGGGTCTTTTCTATGTTCTCTATATTCGTTTCTTACTTGATTCTCAGTCAGTGTTGCATACCCTTTTTCTTAAATCTGTTGTACTAAATCTGTGATCTCTTTTATTAAAGTGTAGATCAATATCTAGTCTTTTACAAATGTCTTTTCCTGTAAAATCTTTTTCTCTGTATTCATCACCTAGTATGCGTACATCAATGTGATACATTTCTAGGATATCTTCTAAATCTTTTTCTAATGCGTATGGAATAATTTCGTCTACATACTGTACTGCATTAAGTTGTGTATAACGTTCTACAACTGATTGTATTGGTGGATTTTTAGTATCTCTATCAATACTTGGGTCCATTTGTAATCCACATATTAAATAATCACATTGTTCTTTTGCTTCTCTTAACATTTGTACATGTCCTGCATGTAATAAATCAAATGTACTGCATGTAAATCCTATCTTCATAATACATATACCTTTTGTCTAATAGTTTCAATTAAGTTTCCTAATCCGTTTCTACGTTGTTGTGTAAGTAATTGTGCAATGTTTAAACTTTGAAAATCATCATGTGTAATTTTCTTTGCTTCTGCAAGGGGAATATCTGTAAAACAATCTGCAACAATACTAGTAATACCTTTAGTAATCATTGCATCACTGTCATAGTATACTTTTACTTTATCTTCTACAACTCCTACATCAATCCAAATCTTTGACATACACCCACCTACAAGTCTATCATCAGTACGTAGTTCTTTAGGTAGTGTTGTAGACTTTTTTGCTAGTTCAACTAGATAAGCAAGTCTTTCTGTGCCATCATCAAACATGTTTAAGTTGTCTGCCCATTCATTTATTTTCATAATGACAGTAACCTTTCTACAAAATTCATTGCAACTGCGGTTCCAGTTATAGCACTTCCTATCATAATAGCTCTATCTCCCCAAGCCATTCCAACTGCTACCCAACCAACACTACTAATAATATATGCAATTTGTCCATATGTTGTTAGTCCTGCACTCATTAAAAATACGCCTGCAACTGCAAGTCCCATTGCCGCCCATTTAATATACCAGTCTGTTGTACCAACTGGTGTTGTAGGAGTAAGGTCTTCTACTTCTGTTTGTAATTCTGATAATTCTTTTTTAAGACGCTTACGCTCAGCACCAAGTTCCATAGCCAGCTTTCCAGCTTTGGTCATTTGACTGTCTTTGTACTGTTCTTTAACTTCTTCTTGTATTGCGTCTTTTATTTCTTCTTGCATCATAAACCTAATATTCCATATGCTTCATATGGTAGCCAGTGTGTTTTCATTCTTTCTGGATTCCATAATACAGTGATTATATTATCTAACTTCCAACTCTCACACGATCCATATTCGTCTGTAGCTAAACATGTTGCACCAGTAGGTATAGTTTTTAAAATTTCTTCATGCCTACTGCATACTTCTACATTACTACCCTTATAGTTTACACTATGATTAATGTGATGTCTACCGTTTTTTTCTAAACTTCCGCCATGAGCAACTGTCAGAAACTGACAGCCTCTGCTAATTCCTAATATTGGTTTATTATATAGTTTTGCTAAATCTAACGTGTGTTTCTCAACTCGTAAACGATTTTCACTGTATTGCCAATTGCCCGGCATCATGCTATTACCACCTGTAAATACTACTACGTCACTATTGACTATAGTATCTGTTTGGTAATGTTCTAAATGGTTTGGTATTGGCAACAATGTATGACCTGAAAACATTTCATAGAATCCATGATCTATGCTATCGTAAGGTCCGTTTCGAAATTCAATCACACGTTGCGTGATTGCTATTTTCATTTAATTGTTTATTCTGCTTTTTCTATTGTAACATCTAACGGATAAGAACTTTGTCTTGCGTTAGTTATTGTTTCTACACATTTTTGTTCAGCTACTTCGTAACTGTATGTGCCTGCTATGCCTCGGCCTTTTTCGTGTACCTCAAGCATCACAGAGTTTGCCTGTTCTGTCGATCTATTAAAAATCGTCTGTAAGATATTTACTACAAACTCCTGCGGAGTAGAATCATCATTTAACAATACTACATTGTATCGTGATGGTGTTTTTAATTTAACAATATCTGCTACGCTACCTGTTGATGCTTGAGTCATTTTTTACCTTATATTAGTCGATGTTAATAGTACGTGGTTTCTTTTCGTCTGGAATATTTTGTTCCAATGTAACTACTAAGATTCCGTTATCTAACTTCGATGATGTCACTTCTACATAATCAGCTAAACTAAATTCTTTTGTAAAGTTTCTAGTTCCAATGCCTTTGTGTAAATATTCAATCTCTTCTTCGCTTGTTTTCTTTTCAGCGTTGATTGAAAGTGCATTACCGTCTTGTTGGATTTTAATTTCGTCTTTATCGAAACCAGCTACTGCTAGGCTAATTGTATAGCTACTGTCACTTTCCTTTACAATGTTGTAAGGTGGGTAACCGCCTGTGTTTGTTGCGAAGTTATTCAACATCTCATCAAACATACTATCAAATCCTATTGTAGTTTTATAAAAATCCGGAAGATTTAGTGTTGTTAATCTAGTCATATCTTTTCTCCTTTATTAAGCAAGATTATTTAGAACCCTTTCGGCGTTCTATGTATACAGTAGGAATCAGTCCTGTTGTATACATTGTTATTTATCCACATATGTGAACAAATTCAGTTATAACGTATTAATATAGTCTTTTCTTCTCTACAGAATCTTTAGCTATTTCTCTACGTCTTCTAGCTCGGCCTGCCGCCTGTGCTTTAAGTCTTTTTTCAGTATTACTGATAAAATATCTACGTTCACGTATTTCGTTCAGAAGTCCAGTTTTCATAACTAACTTTTTAAGTTTTCTAATGGCTTGTTCTACATTGCCATTTCTAACTTCTACAGAAAGTCCATTACCAAAACCTTGTTTATCGTCACGTCTATTATTTCTATTATTGTTATAGTTTCCCATTTTTTCCTTCTATTTTTCCAGATACACGATTGTTCTGTGTTGAGATTTGTTCGTACTCTACTTCTAATAAGTAAGCAAAAGTATTTAGCAATTCCTTTGCACTGTCTCGTCTTCCACGTTCTCTACCTCTCAAAACAACTGTAACTGTTACTTTGTTATTTTTATCCAAAAATTTACGAGCCGCTTTGGCCTTAGTTTCTAAATCATGCGAATCAATATTTAGTCCCATACGTATTTCTTTGTTCTCTACAACACTTTCGCGTTGCTTCTTCTTAGCCAGTTTTTCTTTTTGCTTTAATGAATACAAATGTTTATTTAGATCGATAATTTTACATACCGGTGGATCTGCCTTTTCGGCGATCAACACTAAATCTAAATATAACGACTTTGCTTCATTCAAAGCATCCTTTAAAGACAGCACTTGGCTCTCACCGTCTGGAAAGTTTACTCTAACTTCTTTTGCTCTTATACGTTCGTTTGAGATTACAAACGGTCCTGTATTACGCTTTTTATATCCTTTATTTCTATTCTGCATCTTCACCTTTGATGAGTTGCGGTTTTGCGTTTCTAGAAATAACTTGTTCATTTATTATAATTTTTCTTATTCCTTTTTTATACAATTCTGGTAAATGATATTGCGTTTCAAGTAGTTTTTCGTCTAAAATCTTACGTAACCCTCTAGCACCCAATTCTTCTTTTATGGCAATATCTGTAATTTCTTCCAATGCTGTTATTGTAAACTCTATTTGTATTTTGTCAAGTAGAAAAAGCTCTTTTATTTGATCTATTATACTGTCTTTTGGTTCTGTTAGTATTCTAAGTAGATCGTTCTTATTTAACGGCTTTAAGACGTTTACAGACGGTAATCTACCCACAAATTCGGGTATAAGTCCATATTTCACTAAATCACGTGTTTGTAAGTGTGTTTCCCACTGTTCTACATCGGCGTCTAAATCGTCGTTAAATCCTATCTTTGCTTTACCAAGGCGATTGACCACAACATCTTGTAGGCCAACAAAGGCTCCACCTACTACAAATAGTATGTTACTGGTGTCAATATCCACCTTCTCCGGGTTATGTTGCGGTTTGTTCGGAACCGGTACTGTAGTACCTTCCATGAGCTTTAAAAGGCTCTGTTGCACACCTTCTCCAGATACGTCTCTGCTAAGACTTACATAGTCATTACGTTTTGCTTTCTTATCAATTTCATCAACATATATAATACCTTGCTCTGCTTTTTCTTTATTATAGTCTGCCGCTTGAAATAGTTTATGTATTAATACTTCTGCATCGTCTCCAGCATATCCACTTTCTGTAATAACTGTTGCATCAGTAATAACCATAGGCACACCTAAAAAGTTTGAAAGTGTTTGAGCTAATAATGTTTTACCTGTTCCTGTAGGACCTGCTAATAACACATTGCTCTTTTGTAATTTTGTTTTTGTTTTAGATGTAACTCTTTTATAATGATTATATATTGCTACACTTAAAGTCTTTTTTGCACGCTCTTGACTAATTACATGTTCATTTAAATTATCGTGTATTTTTCTAGGAGTAGGTACATTAAATATATTATTCTTTTTTATAGAACGTTCTGTTTCTTTGGTAACAATGCCGTGACAAAGCTCAACACAATCAATACAAATATGAACACCACCTTCACCTGCTAGTAGTTTCTTTACTTGTGTTGTGTCTTTGGAACAAAAATTACATATCGTGATACTAGATGTCATTAAAATATTCTGGACTCATTTGTAACTTCACATAATTGTTAATATCAGCTATTGATCTAACAACTAGATTAGTGCCTGTAGCATTTATTAATTTTACAGTTTCTCTTCGCTTGTATTTATCGCTGTAAAATAGCACTGTATTTTCTTCTTCTCTTGACTTTAAAAGTCCTGCCATGATATCTTCCCATGCACACGTATCAACATCGATGACCATAAAGTCGCATGTTTTAGATACATTCCACATCCATGGTAATGTCTCTGAATTTGTTTTATTGTTTTGAACAAGAAAAACAACACTTGTTGCAATAAACTTTTCAAATAATTCTTTTACTGGATTAATTAAATCATTATTAGTACTTGAAATAAAAATACTTATTCCATGTTCTGTCATATAAAGGTCTGGGGGCGTTACTGTATAACTACTATTATCAATTTTCATTTAATTTTTCTTTTTTTGTTGTAATTTTTTTGATTTATCGTTGAGGTCGTATTGTAGTTGTTCAATGAGATATTTTCTATTTCCATGTACATCAATTGTATATTCTTTACCTTTTGAATCAACATGGATTACTTCATCGTTTTTTACTTCGTAATCTTCATATACTTCATTTTGAACAACAGGTTTTTTGGTAGTTTTGCTGTTCTTTTTATTACCCAAATCATTTTTCTTAGTGCTGGCGACATCTTTGGTATTTGCACTAACTTCATCTTTTTTGGGTTCTTTTTTGGGTTCATATATTTCCTTTATTGGTTTGCGTAATCCTAATCCAGATATACCTGCAAGAACAAGTACAACCGCTAATGGATCAAATACAAACACAAGTATTAGTATAACATATCTTACTGTTTCTTCCAAGATATTTCTGCTTGGATCTTGTCCATAAACTAACTCTGCAATATATTTAACTGGTCCAACTTCTGCTTCTAGTTTTCTGCTTTCGCCTTCAAGTTCATATTTTGTAGTGTATAATTCATTTAGTTTATTTTCTGATGTTTCAATTAAGATACGTTGTGCATCAATTAATGCAGTATTATCTTCTTGTTGACCTTGACCAAGTTGTGATCTAAGTCTAGTTACTAATGAGTTAGAGTCGGCAATCTGTTGCTCTGCTAACATTCGAATTCGTTTAATCTCAGCTCTAGCACTAGTGATAACTGAACTATCAAATTCTTCTCTTACTTTATTTAGTTGGAAAAGTGCCATTTGTCTAGCCTTGGTATTATCTTCTTTAAACTTTTTTAATGCTTCTCTAGTATTCCATCCAAGTATACCATCTTGTCTAACACCTAATAATCCTTGCATTTTCTCAACTTCATTATTCATTGAGTATTCGTCCATTAATGCTATTTTTCTATCAATGTTTGCAATTTGTGTTTCAAATGGTGCTATAGCATTTGCTTTGGCATTTTGTTCTGCTTCTATAATTGCATTTTGTTCATCAATTGATGGTTGCACACCTGTGTATGCATTTGCAATTCTTTCTTCTTCAATGCGTATTTTTTCTTGTATTCCATCATCTAAAGAAATATCAACTTCTTCTAGTTTAATAATTTTATCTTCTGATTTTGTAATAATTAGTTTATTTCGTACAATGTTTTCTTCAATTCGTTCAATTTGGGCAACGTTCTCACTAGCCGCACTAGTTTGTTCAATATGTGCTTTAGATAAAAATCCAAAGATACCCATGCTTGTAATAAACATAAGCATTATGACGGCTATAGTGAGATACGTTCTAATTAAAAATGGAGCTGATTTCCAGTTCATGTGCAACCAAACAGCTGATGTTAGCTTGCCTACTTCTAGCACAGACCCCATGATAATAATCGGTATTACGGCACTGGCAAAAATAGCCACAAGTCCAACAATGCTGTAGTAGGCCGCCACTGCACTGATAGATAAGGCTACAAATATTGTCCAAATACCAAATAACTTCATATTATTTCCCGATGTTATAACGCACTGCTAGTCCTTCTGAGACTAACAATTCGTTTATACAAATCTCGTTACCTTTGTTATCAGTAACATATATATTGCCAAGTATACGACCATACTTTCCACGTTTGTTAAGCATAGTTTCTACTTTAAATTCTTTTGTTAATAAATCCATAAGTCGTTGCTTTACATCAAGACCTTTTTGTTTAATTTCTGTGTTTGTTGATCTACTATCAGGAGTATCAATTCCAAATAGTTTTAATCGTTGTTTGATTATAATATCAAAACCTAGATCGATCTCAATGTCCAAAGTATCACCGTTTATGACTCTTACTAATTTTGCGTTGTATGTATACATAAAATTCCTTTTTATATAAAACAGTTATATTTGAACTGCTTAATATTTATGCTGATTTTGGCGACACTTATATACTATGTTTTAGTATTCTTGTCTAACCAGGCTTTAGCGGCTCTTTTGGAAGGTGGTTCACCTAAAAACTTTCTTACTTCTCTGTAAACAGCATCAAAGTTTTCTTTACGATCTGGATCTTCCAGTCCACCACTGTTGTCTACTACATGAAACCTTGCGGCTCCAAAGACTTGTTGGAATTTCATTATATTTTGTTGTACACGTTGCCACATCTTTGTTACCATTTCTGCTGGTATAGTTCGTGGTCTTTGAAGATTACGCTCTTGAGCTACCTCTTCACTTGTGTTAACAAATAACATCATTGTATCATAACCTAATTCATTTAACTGATTTTTAGCTTGTGATACTTTAGTAATGTCTTTACCAGTGCCATCAATAATTAATCCTAAACGACCATCTAGATATAAATCTTCTCGTGTCTTAGTAATTTCTTTAGCACGGTTACGGATTTCTTGTCCCTTGTCGCTTCCAACAACATCAGGGTCCCCTAAATCCATATTATGTTTTTTAGCAAGATACTCGTATACGTCATCACTATTTAAAGGCCTCAATCCTTGTCCAGACAATAACCTTCCTGCCACATAGCTTTTACCAGCACCTGGTCCGCCTGCCAAGAATACTGCTTTAAATATATGAGGATCGTTTGGACCTTCTAGTACTTGTTGTTCTTCTAATATATCATGTATCTTCATACTATTATTTATACAAATATAGTATTACAAATATATTATGTTTTTCTAACAACAACTTTATCAGCAAGACCAAAATCTACGGCTTCTTGTGCTGACATAAAATTATCACGTTCCATAGCTGATGCCAATTCTTCATATGTTTTACCTACACTATTATGTTTGACATAAATTTCTGTTAGGTTCTTTTTCATTTTAAGAATCTCTTCAACTTGAATTTGCATATCAGTTGCTTGTCCGCCTGCACCACCACTAGGTTGGTGAATCATTGTACGTGAATTTGGCAACACCAAACGTTTGCCCGGCTCACCTGCCATAGCAAGGAAACTACCCATACTACATGCTTGACCCATTACAATTGTGCTTACTGGAGATTTAATAAATTGCATTGTATCATATATACCTAGTCCCGAAGTTACTGCACCGCCTGGACTATTAATGTAAAAATTAATATCTTCTGCACTATTTTGTGATTCCAAAAATAGCATTTGTGCAACTACTAAATTTGCTGTATGGTCGTTAACTTCTCCGTTAAGCATTACAATACGATCTTTTAACAAACGACTATAAATGTCGTATGCACGTTCGCCTCTGCCTGTTGTCTCAATTACTGTTGGTATTAACATATTATCTCCTATTTATATCTTACTTGTAAATCCATAATTATACTATACCTATCTCCGAGGTCTTCTTGTGGATTATGTTGCATTCCATGATATGTTGGAATCCACCCACTTTGCTCTGAATGTTGTCCATGCATAATTAACATTTTATTATCTGCTAGTTCTGTAATCATATCTCGTTCGTTTGTTTTAGTATTCTTTGCCCAAAACTCTGAATAATTTTCACCTAAGTGCAAACCTGCTAGAGTTTCGTCGCAATGCTCATCTCCAAATCGTATAGAATTATGTTTTCTATGTTCTGTACGATTTTTTTCTGTAGCACTAGGAGTATTATACTTGATAATCATCAATTTGTAAAGAACTAAATCTTCCCATAATTCAGATTGGTCTGAATAGTTTTCATACAAATAATGTTCTAGCACAGGTTTAAAATCTTTGTGCATTTCTATAAAATAACTAAACTCTTCTGGCACAGACGAATTAATTTCTTCTTCTGACCATGGATAAAAATATACTTTACTTCTCATTACAACTTCATCTGAATGAATATCATTGTTTGCCCATGCAGTTGGTCCTGCCATAAAATCTTCATCCCATCCAAAAACATTTCCTGAATGTAGATTAGAATAAATTTTATTAGGAATAATATCATCATGCCAGGAATCAATTTCTTTCCTAGTATTATGTTTTTTAAAAAAATCTAAATCTACTGTATCATGTAGTCTCTTAGACATTTCCCATCGGTCTGCATATTTTGTAGACAACAATGTAGAATCAGCAAGTGGCCATTTACCTGCTTGCTGATAATCTTGTAATTGTTCTAAGGTGAATAATTTATGTGTTGGTGTTGTTTCCATTTGGTACCCTTTGTATCTCTTGTAGGCCTGTTGATTCATCTTCAACAACTTTAATATAACCACCTGCTTCCAAAAGTTTTAGGGTTGATTCCATACCTTCATTTACACCTTGTTTATATCCAGTTCGTTGACTGAAATATGCACATGCTACTGTAAACACGCCCAATATAATCATTAAATCTAGTCCTACCATACTACTATTTACCTCCGTTGACTACACCAAGTGCTATGGGATATAAAGGATGCAAATGTACTTTATCCATAACTTCAATAAGGTGTGCTTTTTCTTTTAAGAACACTTTAGCAAAACTTGGATCGTTTGCTTCAATGTCATCACTGTTGTCTATGAGATCTGCAAGTTTAACAATTTGTGCTTCGTAACTTGCATGACTCAAACGCTCTGCATCAATTGCCTTACGCTTTGCACGGTTTCCATCTTCTGGCTTGCTGACATCAGTAAGCTCAACAACTAACTTGTGGATCTTCCAACCAAACTCTTCGGCAATCATTTCACTGGTTACATATGTATCTTCCAACACATCATGCAACAATGCGGCCGCTATCATTTCTTTTGTGCCTTCGTAATCAGCAACCATTTTAGATACTCTGCGTGGGTGAACTATATAGTCCACTCCACTGTATTTGCGTTTTTGTCCAATTGCGGCATGAGCCACACTAGCGAACAAATCTGCTTTTTGAATAACGTCCATTTTTATTTCCTATTTTAAGTAATGAGGACCAGTCCATGCAATGGAATAATCATCATCAAAAATGTTTCCTCTTGCACTGTTTAGTGCAGGTGCTTGCCAACCAGCCGCTTTAAGAATATCGCCTTTCTTAAATGCTTTACCATTTGACGTTACAAAATCATCATTAGCAATAAAACCCCAAACACCATTATCTCTAATGATCTTTGTATATTTTTTACCAGCTTTAACAGTTATACTATCATCAAACTTATCAACAGTTTCTTTAAAGTAACCTGACAGTTCTTCTGTACCACCTTTAGTAGTCCATCTAATGTAGTCTGCTTTAATTTTACTTTTTAATGTTTCTATTTGTGTTTGCATTTTTAACTCCTGTTTTTTATTAACTATACATATAGTATACGATAAGATGTCTTGGTTGTCAACCTTTATAGCCATAAAAAAACCCTTGTATTTCAAGGGTTTTTAAATTAATTTGAATTAATCTTGCCTAATTCCATGCCCATAATCAATAATTACTGGAAAACGTGGAACTCCATCTGGTGTTAAATCAAAGAATCTACATGTTGCCCAATTTGGCATTCCTTTAGCAGTATCACGCATATTCCACAATTCTTTTAATTGTGCTTGTTGCCCTCTAACACCACTACCAAATTCTTTACCTGCTTTGTCACGTAAAATAAAACGTTTAGCATATCCACTCCAATTACCTTGACCTTCTAGTACTTGGATAACTTCATATTCTTCAGTTTTAAACTCTTTACGCTTTAGAAGATTTTTGCTACGCTTGTTGTCATATGTTGCATCATTACGCACCATTTGACCTTCATAGCCTTGTTCCATGTATTCACTATACAATGCATCTAGTTGATCTTGTGATTCACAGTAATCAGTTTTTACAATTTTTACATAATCGTTATTTGTCCAATATGCTTGTTTAACACGATTAGTAAACTTCATATCTGGTGCTGATTTATCATACATATCATAAACATGATATTCAACTAGTGTTTTTGCTTCAGCCATATCTTCTGGTGTGCTTTTTAACTTACGAACTAAACTTGTAATTTTATTGAAGTTTGCTTTTAGTTCATGATTGTAAAGTTCTCCATCTAAAATGTGATGTGGATTTTGTTCCATATAACCTTTTAGTGATTCCCAAATATGAGGACAACTTGTAATAGGTTTACCAGCACGTGTCCACATACCTCTACTATCAACTACACAACGAATTCCATCTAGTTTAGGTTGACTCCAACCTTCACTTTGTGGACGCTTAGTATAATCATGTGCAAGCATTGGCTTAAATTGTTCATAAGAGTCAACGTCCCCTACGTTTTCAAAATACTCTTTTTCAGAACGCTTGTCCCATAATGCTTGGGCTTCGGCCTGTGCTTGACTTAAACTTGTAGTTTCATTTACTTTACCAACATTTTTTGGAGTACTTAGATTCCATTCACTAATGACTTTTTGTCCATCAGTTAATCCACTAATAGTTCTTGTACCTGCAGAACCATTTTCTTCGCCGTATTCAACTTCCCATTGACGGATTTTACCAGTTGTATCACGTTTGAAAAGAGTTGGTAGTTTAGTTATATTTTGCATTTGTACTCCTTGTTAGTTTTCGTAAAAGTGTTCCAGCAGTTGTCATCCAAAAATTATATGCCCAACTGTCTTTGGGATTTTGATTAGCAGTACGAACGCAGTTATCAATTCTGCGTTCGTATAATTTTATTGTTGCTTGATCCAATTTAGTCTAACCTCGAACCAGCATATGCTTTAAAACCGTAACTTGTAAATACGTCTGCCGCTGCTTCGGCGCCAACTTCTTTTACATCTACGTTTTGCACGTTAATACCTGATGGATTCCAAATCTTATATGAACCACTGTAGTCTTTTTCAATACCAGCGGCTTTCATAGCCCTACCCAATTTGGTATTACCTTTAATTCCATGAATGTTAACCCATGCAAACCCACAAGGATAATTATCTTTACTATCTAACTTCTCAACAAAATAATCGCCACCTGCTTCATAGGCTGCTGTTTTTGCCTTATTAAGAATGTTTTTAATTTCATTTACCGTGTATTCCATATTTTTCTCCTTCTTTTTTATTAACTATACTTACAGTATACAGTAAGATGTCTTACTTGTCAACCTTTTTTTAAAATAAACTTTCGTATGCATTTTCATTAATATAAGATGCAGTTTCTTCTAGTTCGCTAAACGCTTCTAGTTCAACATCAGTTAGTGGAGTACCATCTAACTTTTCTGCACTTTCTACATATGCATCACAGAAATCTGGGTAGTCGTTCATATCAACGCCACCTAGTTCTATGTTTGTTACTTCATTAAATTTTATTACTGTTTTCATATTATTCTCCTTAATCAAAAAAATTACCTAAAACCCAAACAAACTTTGTTTCGCTTACTTGTTGCCACATTCCATCTTTCCAGTTTGGCCACAATATTTTGCGATTTGCATCTTCCATTAGATCAAGACCGTTTTCTGCTTTAGCTATAAACGTGTCACCTAAATGATTTTCAAATGTGAATGTTTTCATATTATATTTCCTTTTTCCATCTATATTCATCTGAAGTCCAATCTGGATCTTCATAATTTAGCATGTCTTCGCCTGTGTCAATATCTGTATCTTCATATGGTACACATTCTTCTACTTTTACTGTATCACCTGAGTCTTCAAAATTATGATCACATGCATAAACTTCTGCATCACCTAAACAACCATCTTGCCATTCAATTCTATCAATTCCACCGTGTTCAATAACTTTATCTTCGGCTTCATCTTTTGAATCAGCAATTACATCATATTCAACCCACGCAGAAAAGTATTTTTTAACTCTAAATTTCTGCTTTCCTATATCTTGGTGTGGATTGTCTTTTTTGTATTCTATCATTGTTTCCTTTCTTAAGATTTATGTTCGTATGGTTTATTCCACTTACCAACACTAACATGAGTGTAATAAGCAGTATCAAAATAGTCAGTCATTGCATCTGAATTATCATACCAAGCTCTACCACCTTCTGCTAAAGCAGGAGCAGTCTTCATAATTTTAACAATGTCTGTAAATAGTTGTTCGTGTTTTCCATAAAAATGAGTATGGTATTCGTTAATTTGTGCATGTCCATCAAACTTATGAACTTGTCCATTATATTTGTCTGTGCTATCCATACTTCCATCATAGAAGTCAACATCACCGGATACAATAGAAACATCAACACTTGAATAATGCTGACGTCTTACACTAAATTTTAGTGATTTACCAAACTTCTCTTTTAGTGCTTTTCTAATTTCTGCTACTTCGTTTGTTCTAATATATGCCATCTTTATTAACTCCTTTTTTTATTAACTATACTTACAGTATACAGTAAGATGTCTTACTTGTCAACCTTTAGAGCATAAAAAAGCCATAAAAAAACCCTTGTAAAACAAGGGTTTATAAGTTTTTTAATTATTTTTTTAATTAATCCCAATGCATTTTGTTGTTTTTTTGGTGAAAATACGCATTTTCTAAGGATTCCATATCTTTTACTGAGAATCTAAAACTATATCTATTGAAGTTAATACCTACAAAATCTGCAGGTTCGCATTCGGGTCTAGGACCAAACTTGCTATGGTACCACCATATTTTATTATTATCTATATCTCTTATATTTCCTTCTACACCATCTTCTTCTTTCCAATGATCTAGTATGTATTCAAAGTCTTCCTGACTAAATTCTCTGTTAACAACTACATAGTCAGTTATTTTAAATGAAAGTTTTACTCTTTTTTTATCTTTAAAAAGATATACTTTAAAAGGATCTGAAAATAGTACTACGTTATTGCTGTCTTTTATTGTAGGCATCAGTTAGTTCCTTGGCTAGTTCTTCGTTAATTTCTTGATGTTGTTGGAAATCTTCATAGTATTGATGTATCCAATTTTGATCAGGTGATTCAATTCCTACACAATTCCATAATGTATTTAATCCTGACATTGTTGACCATTGACTTTGATGTAATAAAATATCGCCATGATCGTGTGGTGAATTTTCATCGTATATTCCATTATTAAATTTCTTTTTAGATATAAAATTATCAACAATTGTTTCTACACCTGGCCAACTATGATCATCATCACTATAATTTGCATTTCTGTCATCTTCCATTAAGTAATTATATTCACGTGCTGCCCAACTAACAATATCTCCATCCCAACTATCAACTGATGTTCTAATCATCATTACAGGTAAGTTTCTACTCCACTTCCAAATATCTTCATAATTTTGTGCATGTAGCAAAACTGCTATACTTTTATCTTTAACTAAATTTAATAATCCATCTAATTGCTCTGTAGATATTTCCATAGTATTTCTAACATCATAGTTATACCATTCTCTATCTTCATCTGAAATATTCCAATAATCATCATGTACACGAATCTTTCCCAACGGACCTGGTTCGTGATCTACTTCTTTTCCATCTAGTTCATATGATGCCCAATGTTCTCCTGCTTGGCTTTCACCGTGTAGCATAGGGCTGTTATTAAGCAAGTATGGAACTTCCATTTGACTTAAACAACTGTGACTACATATTAAATATAATGTGTTCATTTTATTCCTTTTATTCTCTTCCTTTGTTCAATAGCTTGTTTGAGGTCTACTAAATATTCACCTTCTATCATATTTATGATAGTTTCAGTAACGCCTATTTCGTGTTGTAACATTCCTAGTCTAAGCATTAACTTATCAAGTTCTTGTGTGTAGAACTCAAGTTCTTTTTGTTTGCGTTCTTTTTCATCGTAAAGATCGCTAATGTTAATAATAAATTTTTTATTTCCACTATTGTGACCAAATAAGTCTGACATATTCAAAACTCCTTTTAGTATTAAATAAAAAATATGTCCGCTGGCACTGTCCTATAGTAAACTCTGAACATTTACTGGGCCAAAGTATTTTTTACTTACTAGTATTTAGCAGTAAAAATACTATAACCTATTTTATAATCTATTCCATTCTCTGCAAAATTAGTAGCAGAGTGTAATTTTCCCATATCAAATGTAATTGCATCACCTGGTTGCCATCTTATAATTGATTCTACTGTTAATCCATGCAGTGATTCATACGGTACATGGGTCAAATATTCATTATATATTTGCTTGTCGAATGGCTTGTCTGTGATATTGAAAATATCACTATAATCTGTTAAGCTCTTATTATAGTAACTGTCTGGTACATCTTTCCATCCTTTGAAACATTTAACAGGGCCATCTAAATAATATTGATCAAATACAATAAAGTTAGTTGGCTTAGATATTTCTAGAGGAATAACCACAGTCTTAAATATGTCATAAACCTTTTCGTGATAATCATCGTTGTGTACAATATGTGGATACTCAGCTCTAAATATATTACTGCCCCACACTAAACTTTCACCAATTAAGTTATCAACAAATTTTTGTACAGGTTCAAACCATTCTTTATATCCATCCCTATCTGGACTATAATTCATTACAACTGGTCCAGTTTTTTTATCAATTTTATCTGATTTTTGAAATTGGTTAAGCAAATAATCAATGAAACCTTGACTTACAATATTTTTATGTAATGTTGCACTTTCGTACCTATCAGTTATTGCTTTCTTTTGTGCTTCTGTTCTCATCCTACAAATGCTTTCTCTACTACATACTCACCTGGTGTTTTACTATCGCCTTCTGTAAATCCCTGACCTTCTAAATATTCTATAAGTTCTGCGTTCATAGGCATTGAACCACATATCATTACTCTATCATGTATAGGTGATAAATCTTCTAGTCCTAGTTTGCTTTGTACGTCTCCATTATACATTGCCGTTGTTACACGACCTGTATTTTCGTAATCTTCACGTGTACATGTAAAGTATGTTTTAAGTTTTCCTTCAGTTACTTGACTGTATATTTCATCGCCGTTTAACCCGTCTATGAGCTCTTTAAACGCTAGTTCCTTGGCTATTCTAGTACCCCATACTACAATAACATTATCATAGTGTTCATACGTGTCTACGCCGCGTACAATACTCATAAAAGGGGCGATTCCTGTTCCGGTAGCCAGTAAGTACAGATTGCGTCCAGGCTTTAAATTTGCGTGTACTAGGGTGCCTACTGCTTTAGGATTAACTAGTATCTCATCACCTACTTTTACATGTTGCAATTTACTTGTAAGTGGACCGTCTTGTACTTTGATACTATAAAATTCTAGTGTTTCTTGATGGTTAGGACTTGCTACTGAATAAGCTCTCATTATAGGTTTATTCTTTTGTAGTTTTTCAGACCAGTTGTCTAGTCCAATCATCATAAATTCTCCATCTCTAAAACGAACTCCACTGTCACGTGTTGTTGTTATGTGGAATAATGTATCTGTGTAATGTGTTACTGATAAAACTGTTTCTTTGTGTGCCGCCATGTTTATTATTTCCTAGTATGATACAATTATTTATTAGAAACCGGAGAAACTATAACCAATTAATAACGCCTCGTATTGCTAATGCTAGATACATTAATTCCATTAATGCTCTTGGAATGTCTTTATCTTTGTAACCCATGTATAGCCATATACTACAACTAAAACAGGCTACTCCCCAACCTATGTATTGATATTCAACTTCTCCGCCACTTAGTAGGTACGCACTTAACATTGCTAATACAAAGCCCAACCAACGCATTCCGTCGATGTCTTTATAGTATCTAATCTTCATATACTTCCTTTCTGTTGGTACACCGTAGGGGAATCGAACCCCTCTTGCCGGGATGAAAACCCGGTGTCCTAACCGATAGACGAACGGTGCATTTGGCGGGAGTGAAGGGACTCGAACCCTCGGCCCCCTGCGTGACAGGCAGGTGCTCTAACCAACTGAGCTACACCCCCTAAATTAGTTCTTATTATATATTAACTTTTGATAATTGTCAAGAACACCAAGATTCTTTTTTATCACCATAATACTCACGTGCGAATCCGTTCTCAATAAGCATATGTCTTAGGCTATTTCCATCAATAATAATATCACCCAATACTCGCCCACCAAACTTATCCCACTTGTAAATGGCTACTTGTATAACTGTTGCACCATTTAATTGGTCTTTTGTAAACTGACTTGCTTGTTCACCCCAAGCTGCTTCAGAGTCGCATTCTGCTCTCCAACTCTTTTCGGGTGTGTCAACTCCATAAACACGAATGCTTAGTTCTTGTTTAAGTGGCTCTGGCAAAAAGTCTGCTCTAAAGGCTACAGTATCTCCGTCAATTACTCTAGTTACCTCATAGTCGTAAACAACCATTTCAACTTCTTTTCCTGTAGATTTTCTTTCTGCAGACAAACTTGTATTTGCAAAAAGAACGCCTAACATTAACATTCCTAATACTATTAAACCTCTACCTATATTTCTATTCATAATATAATTCCTTTGTAGTATTTATTAGATAATTCTTCGTAGGCTTTACAAACAATTTTATAACGCTCATTGTATAGTAATGCCGCATCATCTAATGCTTTGCTATTTTTAATACCTAAATAATCAAGTATAACATCAGTATTGTTAAACCATTCTACATCAACTAACAAATGATCTATAGTATTATCAGTCATTAATTTTATTGCATTTTGCTCTGCATTAAAATCATCAGTTTTATGTTTTTCCTTAAACAATCTTTCTATTGAATAATCTAACGTAAATTTACTTTTATTTTCTACTAACATATTATGCAAATCCCAATGTGCAAAATTTAATTGCCACATGTATTGCAATTTACCATTATGAAAGTCTGCTATACATTGATCATGATAATCTCTGTACCATATTTCCTTCCAACTATCTAACACCTTGCCATCCATTAGTTTATGATCTTCCCACCATATTTTACTATGATCGTTGATTTCATCAATAGATAGTTTAATAAATGCGTACTGTGTTATATAAAACATAGCATCATCTTTTATAGTTGACTTAGCAAATAAAAGTTTATCACTTAAAGGTACTGAATTAGGATATTTTGTGCAACCAAAATAATTACTCCATACTGGATATTCATAATTGTTTATACTATTAAAATAAGAAGAAGTACAATCAACTATTCCATTTACAGCTTCTTTATTTTCCATTTCTCTAAGACTTTCTTGATGAATGTTATATAAATCAGCATCAATATCTTCATCTCGTATTTCTTGTACAATACTTCCTATTTGATCACCATTACAAAGTGGCTCTAATCCGTTGTACAACTGTGGTCCAAAACGTTTATCTTGTGCAAGCCACCAATGTATTGCTGGTGCGTGTGCATTTACAGTTTGATATATTGCTATGTTCATAGGTATTTTGAAAATGTATCTATGTATAATTGCTTTTTGCGTTTATACAATTTCATATAATCAATTCTAAACTTTTTTAATCTAAAAGAACTTTCTATTTCTAAATAATCAATTATACTTTCATAATTTTCAAACCAATCGTCACCTACAATTAAATGATCTGCTTCTGAGTTAGCATATGCAAATAATGTATCTGTGAAATCTTCTTTTTGTTTATCAAATAATCTAGCATGGTCATCTGCGTCAACTAAAGTTATATCATCATTACCTTTTGCAAGTTGATCCATTAAATCATGATGTGCAAAATTAAGTTGCCACATATATTTTAGTTTTCCATCAACAAATGATTGTTCAAAGTTTTTAGCATACTTTTTATCCCATACTTCTTTCCAGTTTTCAATATTATGTTCATTTGCCCAATTATTTGTTTGTTGTGCTATATCTTCTATAGATTCCAACCAAGAAAATGCATATTGGCTAATATAAAAAAATAATTGTTCTTCGGGACTATTATCAACTAAAATAGTCTTATCTGCTTTAATAATATTATCTGGATTACTTAGGTTGCTACTATAATTACTCCATACAAGATGCTCATAATCTTTTCTTATATCATCAAACGGAGACATAACATCAATAATACCGTTTGTTGAGTTATCTAATAATTGAATCGATTGTGTATGTAAATTATGATGTTTTGATTGTTCATTCTCAATGACAATAGCACCTACGTGATGCCCACTTGGCGTACAGTAACCTGTATTAAAATCATATACTTCTGGTCCTATATTAGTTTCTTGTGAAAGCCACCAATGTATTGCTGGTGCACTTCCTGTGTCATTTTGGTAAATTGCTATGTCCATGAATTGTTTCCTAGTTAGTGAAAACCCAGCACTAAGGCTGGGTTAAATTTTGGTGGAGGATAGCAGGATCGAACTGCTGACCTTCTGGATGCAAACCAGACGCTCTCCCAGCTGAGCTAATCCCCCAATTTAAAATACTTAGTCAGCATTTCTTTGCGATCGTGTGCAGTAGACATCTTATCAAGTTCAACTTGAATAGCTTCCATTACATCACTGTGTTCGCCTATACCTGCAGGATTAGTTAAATATACTTCAACATTCATTTTATGTAATTGAATTTCACCGTCTGCGTGTTGTATAGCTGTTTTTAACATCTCATTTCTAAGTTTCATTTATATATCTTTCTTTTTTATTCTGTCTATTTGTATTTCCGATTACAACTTGTTACAGTTGGGCGTCCTGTGCCTCTCTCTCGTTTGTCTTTTTATTTATTATATTTTATGTGTCCTGTACTTTGTCCTTTGATTACCTAACCTAGGGCGTATTCGTGCTGTAAAGTTAGCAAACTATTCTTGTTAATGGTGCCGGCAGAATGATTTGAACACTCGACCTCCTGATTACAAATCAGATGCTCTACCAACTGAGCTATACCGGCATATTATTAACTACTATGTTATTTATGCAGATACTATTTGTTCGTGTACTTTTTCAACATTTTTTAGTACATCTGGACCAAGTGAATCTTCATTTACAGTCATAGTAGTAAACGGCTCTTCCCAACCTTCTTCAGTAGCCAAGTCTTTTATATATGAATTAAAGACTGCATCTTTATCATAATAATCGTGACCCATTACTGTAGTTCGGGGAACATTTGTTTTATGTAATTTCTTACGATAACTTTAGTGTCATTATCAACTGATTCAATAGAAACTGATCTAATACCTTTTTCTTTAACTTCATTTTTTGCTAATTGTAACAATTCGCGTTTATTAAGTTTTTGTATCTGTGTCAAATTAACTGCATTATGCGTAAGAGCACTTAATACATAATTACCAACATCAAGTTCACTCATTGGAACTTCAATCTTGGCTTTAATTCGCTTTATCCCATCCTTATATTCTGTTGCTCTCATTTTTTTACCATATTAATGTGTTTAATTGTTTTATAATAAGGTTTTACGCTTATTAAGTACTAATATACTAGTAAGATGCGGTTTTGTCAACCGAAATGTCTTATTTTTTGCAATTTATGATGCTGATAAGACATTACTGCTATTAAAGGGGGTGTATAGCAGTTTATTAGGGGCATTTAGCAACGATCTGTTGTCAGCATAGTCAATACCCGAATTAGTAGTGTATAACACGTTATTTGACGCTAAATTCGTTAATTTTAACTGTAATTGTGCTGGTGTTAGGTATGGATTTAGTTGTAAAACAGTTGCTCCTAATCCACATACTTGTGGACTAGCCATGCTAGTACCTGATATACTTCCTTGCTTAAATGATGAATTTAGATAATAAGTAGAATCATTATGTCTATTGGTATTGCTAAATGAACTTCTAATATTACTTCCTGGAGCAAATAATGTAACACCAGGACCTTTTGTAGTAAAACTACTAATTTGATCAGTTCCAGAAGAAGTTGTTGAATCAATACTACCTACCATCATTGCATTATCGCTATAAGGCGAACTGCCTCTGTGATAGTAACGTGTACTATTCCAACGATTATCGTAATCAAGTCCACCAACAACATCTGCTTTAAAACGATTGTTACCAGCGGCAATACAAACATGTACACCGGCTGCAATAAGTTCTTCTACGTCTGAATCTACACTTGATACTCTTACTGGATATCTGTAACCAACTCCGGCAAAATATGGATACAATCCATATGTACTAGCCATATGTGTATTAGGTGAGCTAGAAAAATTAGAATCATTACCAGAACTATAAGTTGTACCTCTGTAAACAATACTTGTAATCCCTGATACTCCACCACTATATCCCCAACTCATATTAACTATAGTTGGTCTTTTAAATCCTGTATTTGGATCAATTGGTTTATTATTATGCCATTCTTTAATTACATCAAAACAATTTGATATACTTATTCCTGTACCACTATCACCGCTTCCTTCTAGTCCACCTACTTTAACTGAATAAATTCTGGCATTTTTTGCCCAACCATAAGTTAGGCCAGCTGCCGTTCCGGCAACGTGTGTTCCATGTCCGTCATAATCTCTATAATGATTTGAACTTTGTGTTCCACTTAATCCACTCTCTGTATACCAATTTATTTGCTGAACTCTACTATTACCATCTTCATCATTAAATTCTGGATGATCTACTTGTAGTCCACTGTCTTGTATAACAACATCTACGCCTTCGCCATCTAATGTATATGTAAAGTCTCCTCCTGGATCAGAATTACTTGAGCCGTATGGATTTGCATTTTCAATACATCTACGCATACCCCAATTAAGTTGACTTCCGCTATCAGATGTAGTTTTTGTAAAGTCTCCGGATTGAGATGCAAAAAGTCCAATTTCAATATCATCTCGTTGATCGGGTGGTATTTCTACATCACGTACTCTAGGATCATTTTTTAGTTGTTCTGCTTCTTCGTCTGTTAGTGAATAGTGTGTACTTCGTTGACTACCTGTCCTAGGATTTGCTATATCAACAGTTCTGTCTGGAATAACACCTGCACCTGTATTACTAATCATTTCCTGATTAAATTGATCAAAATCAATATCAGGATTTAATATAACAATGTATTCTTTTTCCATTAATGCAAGTCCACCCATACGCTGTTAGCATACCCTTGGAACTTGTTGTCTGTTGTGTTATAAATCATATCACCATTTTCTGGCAATGAAATTGCATTACGTTCTGTTGTTGTCATGTTAGCAAGTTTAAACGGAGTAGTTCCTGTTACTTTTACTCTATCTGTAGCAGTTAATGATAAATCATTTCCACTTGCGAGTGTTATACTACCAGTTCCTGTTACTGTAAAGTTTGTTGTGGTAAGATTCGTAAATGTTGCGTTTGCAGGTAATCCACCTCCACTTTGCAATGCAGTAATGGCTGCCGTATTAGTTGCAATGTCTGATGTATTAGTTGCGATATCAGAAGTGTTAGTTACAATGTTATTTGTGTTAGTTGTAATTAAAGCTGAATTTGTATCGATGTCTGCTCGAAGTACAGCATCAGCTGATGTAAATTCACTACGAATTGCTGCTCTATCTGTTGTTGCAGTTGTATCTGCTAAATTAAATGCAGTAGTAACGGCTGCATCTGCCGCCTGCATTTGTGCAGTAGTAGAATATGCACTTAGATCAACAGTACCGCTACTAGTTGTTGTTGTAGTAGTTCCGCCACTTCCTAAGTTTGTTGTAGTTGCTGGTGGACTAGTTAAAACTACTCCACTTTCTGCTAGTCCTGTAACACCTGGTTGTATTGTATTTAATTTTTCTGCACCTGTACTAGATTGTTGTACTGTTTGTATTGTACGTTCTGTGTAGCCAGTTATTCTATTACAGTGATCGTATACTGGTTCTCTTTCTGCTAAAGGTACAGTTAGGTCACCATTGTTTTGTAATTTTGCTAATATTTCTGGCTCTAGTAAATAATAAAAAATATCATTACCAGCTGCATCTACTGGATAGCCTTTTAAACTATTATACAATGATTGTATAGTACTTGCATACTGTTGACTTTTTGATAATGTTAAGTTTGGATCTACTGCCATACCAACGCTAGTGTTTACTCTGTCGTTTGGTGCAAACATACTACCACCAGTACCTTGTGTACCTGCGAAATTATTTTCAAACTCTATAAGATTTTCTATATCTGTTTTGAATGCTTTTAAATCGTTAGTAATACTTTGTTTTAATGCTTCTGGCATTCCAAGAAGATTATTAAAATTATTACCTAATTGTTTTAATAATCCACCTGTAAATAAATCTGGACTAAAGTTCCCATCAGTGCCAATACATCCACCTATATCACTGTCAGCCATAGTACCTAATGTGTCTAGTATATCTTTACCAGCACCTAAGAAACTACCCATTGAATCTTTTAGTACATTTGGGATAGCACGTGGTATTACTGGTGTTCCACAAAAATTAATCATGTTAGCAATCGCGGCAAATTCTGCCACCGCGGCATTTAGTCTGCCTAATGCATTATCAATATTAGTGTGAGCAATAAATTCATCAAGAGCTTTTTCAGCCTCTTCTAATGCTCCTTTTAATTCTTCTAAACCTGCAGGTATCTCAGGTATTAGTCTACCTATATTAACCTTTAAACATATTTGCAAATTTGGGAGTTTTATACCGTTTCCGGCTAATAGGCTACAAATGATTTCTTTCAAGCTGTATGCTTGTGTTTGAGGGGTTACAGTGCCTGATTCTGGATCTACATCAAACTTACCAGTAGGTATATCTACCTTAGTTGAGTTAAGATAATCACTAGCATCTTTTAAATCATTTACAAAATCACTCATGTTACTGTCCTATATGCACATTTGGACTACCCGAAGTTGACTTCGGATTACAATGAGCTCCGCCCGGTAGTGGGCATTTATTATCTGGAGCTGCACTATTGCCAACAATTACCACTAATTTATTGCCAACATATACATTCTTGCATGCGGCATTTAGTTCACCACCGCCATGACTATTTGGATCACTATCAACACTGATTGGCTGATTATTTACATACACGTTTTTATGTGCGGATGCATTTGTACTTGCACCACAACTACGTGAGTCTCCGTTTCTATGTACCTGAGGCAATTGCTATTCCTGTGCTTTGTTTAATATACATATCAGCGGCATCTTTTGCCGATTTAACTATGCATATAACATTATTTATCTTTAATTGTACTTTGGTATCAGGCGAAATAGTAAACATATATGGTGCTAATGCCATTCCATTCTGTGCCGCAATTAAGATATAAGGTTTAACAATTGTAATAACTTCGCCATTTTCATCTTCAAAACGTGCAATCATTTCTTCACCTGACGAAAGTTTGATACTGATTATATCACCCGTTTTGTATTGTGATTCTACTAACATATATTATCCTTTATAGTGTGTCGCCAGTACCTGTGTAATTTGTATCTTCAATGTACTTGACTAATTGATCGTACCCACCTATTTTGTTGCCACTGACAACAATCTGTGGGAATGTTCTGGCAGTTGGAAATTCCTCTACCATAACTTCTCTTGTAAAATCTTTGTCTAACTGTTTGTATTCAAAATCTAATCCTCTAGATTCACATAATCTTTTAGCAGCATCACAGTAACCGCATTGTGTTTTTCCATAAATTGTAATCATAAACTCATCCCCGAAAATGTATCTTCTGATACGTCTTTTTTAACACCACCAATAATATAAGAACTAATCTCTGTTTCTTGTGGTGCTACTTGTACTTCTGCTCCACTGATCCATTTTTGTGTCCATGGCAGTGGGTTGGCTTGTGATGTTGTATATGGACATTTCATTCCTAATGCAGTCATACGTTTACAACAAATCCATTCAATGTAATCGCTTAATAATTGTGCATTTAGACCAATCATTGATCCATCCTTAAACAAATACTCAGCCCATTCTTTTTCTTGTTCAACTGCGTCTACAAACATTTTTGTTACTTCGTCTTTACATTCTTCTGCAATTTTTAGGAAGTCTGGGTCTTCTTTTGTTAATACTTTTGATAGCAAGTATTGTGTGCTTGCTAAGTGTACGTTTTCATCACGTGCAATAAATTTAATAATTTTTGCATTACCTTCCATCTTCTTAAGTTCTGCAAATGCCCAAGAGCAAGCAAAACTCACATAGAAGCGAATTCCTTCTAAAATGTTAACACTATTTAATGTTAACCAAATTTTCTTTTTTAATTCATATTCATCTACTTCAATTGTTTTACCATTTACTTTATGCTTACCTGTTCCTAGTAAATTATAATAACTTGTTAGTTCAATTAACTCATCATAGTATTTTGAAATATCATCACCACATTCTGTAATTTCTTTACTATCAGTTAATTCGTCAAATACAATAGTAGGATTAGAATAAATGTTACGAATAATATGTGTATAACTACGAGAATGGATTGTTTCACTAAATGTCCAAGTCATAATCCAATTTTCTAATTCTGGTAAACTAACTATAGGACCAAATGCTTCTACTGGTGCTCTGCCCTGAACACTATCTAGTAGGATTTGTCTTTTTAGATTACTTGTAAAAATATGTTGTTCATGCTCAGTAAGATTTTTAAAGTCTTGTGAATCTTTACTAACATCAACTTCTTCTGGTCTCCAAAAGAAACCTAATTGTTTATCAGTTAATTTATCAAATTGTTTATACTTTACAGTATCGTATCTTTGAAAACCAAGTCGGCCATCTAAGAATGAGTTTGCTTCTGTATGATATTTGTCATTTTTGGTATTTAAAATTGTCATTCATATGTTTCCTTAAATTATACAACTTTCGCAGTAGTCGTCATATTCTTCGTCTGAAGCAAAACTATCTCTTTGTAGTAATTCTTCTTCATTTTTCTTATCAAAGTTAATCTCACCTTGACCGTCATGTGTATTAAAATAATACAATTGCTTGCCTCCATACTTATAAAACATTACAAGATGTTGTAACATTATACTCATAGGAATCTTTTCTTCTTCATAAAATTCTGGGTTATAACTTGTGTTTACAGAAATACCTTGATCAATATATTTTTGTAATACAGCCATAATCTTTAAGTAACCCTCTGGGCTACGTTGATCCCATAACAAGTCATATTTATTCTTTAACCTAGGATAACCCGGTACAACCTGTTTCAAAACACCATGTTTTGATTGCTTAACACTTACAAAGGCACGTGGTGGTTCAACTCCGTTAGTACTATTACTAATTTGTGCTGATGTTTCAGCAGGCATAAGTGCCATTAGTGTTGAATTACGAATACCTGTATCTTTTAACTGTTTACGTAAACCTTTCCAGTCTTGTCGTTCTTTGTGAGCTACTAATTCGTCTACTTCTTGTTTATATGTTTGATTAGGTGTAATTCCATCTCCATATTTTGTTTCGTATACGCCATCAATATTTCCTTTTTCAATGGCCAAATCTGCACTTGCTTTAATTAAATAATAGCTCCATGCTTCTGCCCACTCGTCTACTTTAGTTAATCCTTTTTTATCTATATCTTGATAATTTAAATCATTCTTTGCTAACCAAAATGCAAAATTAATAATACCAATACCTAATGGACGTCTTTTCATTGTACTAAGTTCTGCTGCAACTACTGGATAATTTTGATAATCAAGTAACTCATCTAACCCACGTACTGCTAATCTACATACACGTTCAAAATCTTTTGGCGTCTTAACATTGCCCCAATTAATAGCACTTAAAGTACATAAACTAATTTCACCATCTCTGTCATTAAAAAACTCTAATGGTTTTGTAGGTAAATTAATTTCACAACATAAGTTACTTTGCTTAATAGGTGCTACGTCTGGTTTGAATGCACCGTGTGTATTTGCATGGTCAACATTCATTAGGTATATACGCCCTGTATTTTTACGTTCTTCCATAAACATACCAAATAGGTCTGCTGCTGGCATAACTTTTTTTCGTTCTACTGTACGTTCTGCTTCTTCATATAATTCTTTAAATTTATCTTGATCATCAAAAAAAGCTTCATACAATCCTGGAACATCATTTGGTGAAAATAAACTAATATCTCCGCCTGTTAATAAACGCTCGTACATAAGTTTATTAAACTGTACGCCATAGTCCATATGTCTTACACGGTTGTCTTCTGTACCTTTGTTGTTCTTAAGAACAAGTAATTCTTCTACTTCTAAATGCCAAATTGGATAATATAGTGTTGCGGCTCCGCCTCTTACTCCACCTTGTGAGCAAGACTTAACAGAACTCTGAAATAATTTATAAAATGGAATAACACCAGTATGTGATGCGTCACCATTTCTAATTGGACTTCCTATTGAACGAATACTTCCTGCACCAATTCCAATACCTGCTTTTTGTGAAACATACTTAACAATAGCACTACTTGTAGCATTAATACTATCTAAACTATCGTCTGTTTCAATTAGTACACAACTACTAAATTGTCTTTGAGGTGTACGTAAACCTGCCATAATTGGTGTAGGTAAACTGATATCAAAATTACTAATAGCATCATAATATTCTTTAACGTATTTCATACGTGTTTCATTTGGATACTTAGCAAACAATGTTGCGGCTATCATCATATATGCAACTTGTGGTGTTTCAAAAATTTCACCCGTAACACGATTCTGTACTAAGTATTTTCCACGAAACTGTTCCATGCCAACATATGTAATGTTTTCATCTCTGTCGTGTTTAATGTAATTGTTTAATTGATCAATTTCTTCGGTGCTATAAACGGAGAAAAAACTTTTATCGTAATAACCTAGGTCAACATTTTTACGTGCAATGTCTTTAAGATGAGGAGGCTCAAAAGATTGATAAACTATCTTTCGCAAATGATAGTTGATTAATCTGCCTGCTACCCATTGATAATTTGGAGTTTCTTCACTAATAAGATCAGCTGCTGCTTTAATTAGTGTTTCTTGAATATTTGCACTTTCAATTCCGTTATAGAATTGTAAATGACTTTTTAATTCTACTTGGCTTGCACTTACTCCTGCTACATCGTCACATGCATAAAATACGACTTTATGCATTTTCTCTAGATCTAATTGTTCGCGAGACCCATCACGTTTTACTATTGTTATATCTTTACTCATTCGCCATCCAATTTCTTTTATTTATAATCCTAATTTAGGATTATTTTACCAAGGTACTTACTTCAATATCAGCAAGTACATTGAACTTATCTGTTATGTCTATAGTGTCTATACTATCATAATTATAGTTTAAAATATACGTATCGTCAACCAAAACTATTAATTTTATTTCACTATTATCCACATTTTGTACATGTAATATTCTACAAGGAATATCACTGTAATGCAGAGTGTATGCCATACACAAACCTACAACATTTTCATCGTAGTGATTTGTATTTAGCAAGTCCCAAGGATTAGGCCAAGATTTGTGATCGTATGGATCAATGGCTCTAGTTCCTATAGGTGTAGTTTTCCAAAAATCAACTACAACTCTTAGTTGTTGTTTTCTTTCTAAAAACTTTACTATTTCTTTTCTTAATTCTCGCCATCTACGAAGCCTAGATTTCAGCGGTAATTGCCATGTATCTTTCATTTAAATTACTTAAATGATTTCTGAACGTATGTAAATGTATGTGCGTTTACAGTATCAGTTGTTTCGAAGTTAAGTATGAATCTATCTACACCATTGTCTGTTAAACTAAATTTAACTGGAATAGTGCCAGTACTAATATCGTACTCATCTTTAATAGAACTTGTACTTGGAGTATTTGCATCATTATCTAATAATATGCTCAATGTGCCGCGACGAGATGCTGAAGGAGTACCTTCATGTGATAATGTGTAACTAATTGTAACACTTTCTTTGTTATCACATAAAAATTCTATTCCTGTTGTTTGAGGTGTTGCTGAAGCACTAGCAGTAAATGTTATTGTTTGTACTGGATTAGGAAATGCTTCTGCATGATAGCCAATTTCTTTATTATACCAAAGATGGTACTCTATATCATTATTGCCACTTGGGTCAGCTGATAATGTATGATTAAAGGTAGCAATGTTATCTATAAAGGTAATACCAGCACCAGGTATATCTGCTAAATGCGTTGCAGGATTAGACGAAGCATCAGTTATAGTAATGCCATATGCTAAATCAGTAGTTGTAATTTCGTCTAAATCAATAGGGTTACCCGATACTGATAAAAATTCAACAGTTGCCGCAGTTGCATCAGCAGAACTTACAGAACCTTTTACTGGTTCTTGTCCCATATATGTTCTCTGATAGTCAGTTACTAACCCAATTTCTCCTGGAAGTAATTTTGGGAGGTTTGCTAATAAACCTTTTCGTGCTGTCATTCTAGATGTAATTGTTGCCATGTTTATTTCTTCCTTATGTTAATGTATTTATGATAAGCGATAGAATTTTTCTAACCTTTGAGCCCATTTTATTTCCCAATCTTTAAAATCTTCTGGGTCACTTTCAAACAGTTGCCATTGGCAATCACCACTACACATAAAGATAGCAATACGGCTAATATCAGTGCCATACATCTCATTGTGTGCGTTGGCGTATGCGGCTCCTTGTAGGAAATAATCATCAATCCATTCACGCTTCTTAGGTTTATTTGTTTGTTTAAAGTCCATAATAGTTGCTTCGCCTTTGTACACACCAACTAAATCTGTTGTGCCTGCATACAATTCTTTTGCTACTAAGTTTACTTCTGTACCCCATATTTCATCAACATCATTTTCAATGTTATCCACAACCACTTGTGCCATTGCTTTGGCTTGTTGATGTACTATGTTGTTTCCTGGGTTATATGTTTCGTATTCTCCTAATGCCCAATGTTCTAATATATTGTGCATAACTGTTCCACGATTTGCGGCAGTTGTTGTAATACGCTGTGCTTCTTCTGTACCAACACGCTTACGCCAGTTAGCTAATGCTTGGCGTTTTTCTGCTGGTTGAGTATCACTTAAAATAGTGGTTACACTTGGAACAGGATCGCCCCAAGGGTTTTGGTATAGACGTTTTCCGTCTACACTAGTTCGTTTAAATTCTTGATATGGGTAAGGGCTTATAATTTTAGGCATACATAAAGTATACTATAATTAAGACAGGATGTCAACGACTTTTGGCAGAATATAGTTATCAAATACCCATTTATTTGCCTTAGGACTCCAATGATCATCATCCATAGAAATAATTAAATCATTGTCAAGATACAGTTGTCGTTGTTGCATTTCTGTAAAACTTTCACCTTTAAAATATGCTTCTTGTATTATTTGTTCTACTCCATGTGCTAATAAAAGTCTACTATACGCATTTGTTACATCATCTTTTATTGCTTCATTTGGATTTCTTAATAATTTTAATTTTACTATATGTTTAAAATCATAAAGAGTATCTACGTTATTCCACCACTCGGTATTATAAAGATAGTATCTACTAGATGCAGCTGTATTCCGTAGTGTCTCTAATAATGCGTTCTCTATAGACTTTGGTACTTTATCTGTTTCATCACCAAAATACATTAATTCATCAGAATGTATAGAGTACCAGTACGTGTTACGAAGAACAAATGTTTTATAATTACTAGATGCTTCTGTTTCAAGAGTAAATAATTCGTCACCAGTAATAGTTGAAAGTATTCGTTGATTAAATGTTTCGTTGGTTAATACAACATCAACATTTTTCATTTTTGCATCAAGCATAGCTACACGATAATGATCATAACCTCGACCACCTAGTGAGTAATTGTAATATGTATGTTGTGGAAAGTGTTCTGCTAATAGATAAGACCAATGATTTTTTTCTTGGCCGTATTGACTATATGCAGAAAAACTATCGCCTATGAATGCTATTTTCATATTAAATTTCTATTTCTGTTAGTCCGAATTCTCTGTCTAAATATTTGTATTCTACTTTAGTAGGTTCCCATACTTGAATGTGTTCTATTACATCTTTTGGATCAAAAGGTCCACATGTATATACATCTAGTTGTATTAATGCAGGAAATTTTTCGTTCCATACATGACATGCAATATGAGATGTCTCTATAATGCACACACAAGTTGGTCCGCAATTTCCTGGAATAGTTGTTACATTTGAACTAATAGGACCATTAAGTATTTTCATTCCTATTTTTTCTACTAGGTTGGAAACCCATGGGGCTAGTTCTCTATCAGTTGGTGGCTTGTTTGCTTCAATTCTTAGTATAATATGCTTATGTACTAATGGATCCGACATAACTTACCAATAGATATACCATTTAAAAGTTCTATTAGTGGAAGAGTTTGTTAATCTTTCTATTTTGTATCCTAAATCAGAGAAGTATTTTATTACTTGTTCCATTTGGTTTTGAATAGCACGGTCTGTGCTTGTACCTTGCCATGATGTATAATAATCTATACTAGTAGGATTTGGTAGTGAGTACACACCTGCTACAAATCCTAGAGATGTATTTGCAGTTCCGGCTCCAATTTCATATGACCATGTTGCGCCTGCACTATCTTCTATTGTTAATACTAAGTAGCCTGCATCTTTAGAAGCAGTTACACCTGGAACCGCTGCATCGTTAATATCTGCAATAATGGCATTAAGTGATGTTCCTGTTGTTCCAAGAGTTACTGTGTTGCCATCAATAATAAGTGTATCGCCTACGTTAACTGTGGGGTTGTTAACTGTACCAATTTTTTGTACACTTGGTGTTGATATTGTCATTGTAGTTCCATCATCAACACTTGCTTCAAAGTTTCCTAATCCACTTTGAGTAATTACTTCTTCCATAATTGATTGTGTCTCTTTATACACAATCATATCTTGGGATGCTTTTGATCTTGCCTGTGCTGCGTTTAATCCTACACTCATTTGCTTAACTCTTTATCAACTTGCTTCTTAGCCATTGCTTTAACTTTTTTCTTATTCTTCTCAGGGTCAACTTTGTTCATGTTAGTTGCACCCAAACTCGATGTGTTAAAATAAACAACACCATCTTTAATATTGTTAATAATAGAGATATTGGTGATCTCATCAAACAATGATTCTTCGTCAACATCTACACCCATTGCTCGTAGTTCATCAACTAACGATGAGAGTGGAATGCTTTCGACTCCTTCACTGCTTAATACAGATAATAGATCAATTACCTTTGAATCTATTCCTGAAAATTCAAAAAGATCAGCGTATCTCATAGTATTACTTCTTCAATACTGCAAATGCTTGTTTTAAAATTTCTTTATTAACTTTACCGTCAGCCTGTGCTTCTTTTACCATACTTAGTGCTTGGAGATATGCATCTTCTTTCATTTCTCTTCCGCCTTCGTCTGTTTCGGCACTAGCAGCATCGGCGCCTTCAAAATCGTCCATTTCTGGTTCAATTTCAATATCGCCACCCATGTCATCAAGTCCTGCTTCCATATCACCGCCCATGTCAGTTGACATGTCTGATTCTGGTGCTTGACCTTGTGCTACTAAAACTGCGTCTGCCACTTGTGCGTTTGCTGTTTTTACTGCTTCAAGAGCCGAACCAATTGCTGCTTCTGCCGATGCATTAAATGTATCTGCTTCTGCTGTACCAACTTCTTCTTTCATTGCGTTAGTAATGCTCATTAATTCTTCTACTTGCATGCTGGCTAAATTTTCAGCCATTTTTTGTAGATCGTCTGCCATGTTTTTCGCTGCTAAAAGGACTTCTGCTTGGTCTAGTTCATTTTCCATTACTGGTGTGTTTTCCATAGCTGTGTTTATACCTTCTAGAACTAGCAATAACTTCTGATATTGCTTATTGTTTACTTCAACACCACTTTCACGTAGTGCTTTAATTTTTTGTTCAGTAACTGTTTTTACTTTTGATAGTTTGGCATTACCTGCCGCAAAATCAAAGCTCATTCCAAATACTTCTTTAAGTGTTGAATCTAATTTGTTTAGATTCTTTACGTTTAATTGTTTTAATTCCATGTTATTACCCCACTAGAGTTTTTATATTATATTGTATTTATGATTAAAGCGCCGATTTTATTTGTTTTTTGATTTCTTTCATCTTAGATACTGCTGCACCTTGTTTTGCCATAGCAATATCGTGCTTATAGCTCTCTACAATAGTCTTACACTTCATTTTGTATGTAGCTGCTTCTTGTAATGTGCTTGCATATCTGTTATCTAACTCTAATAGTCTATTTACTTTGCTATCATTATCAAATAGTAAACCTTTTATAATACCCATTGCTGTTTCAAACAATGCCAATTCTTTATGAATAATTTCATTGCCTTCTTTGATATTGTAAAATGTTTTTCTAATGCCAGGTACAATAGTTGTTTTTTCCATTGTAATTTGATAATCATTTACTGTAATTGTGTCACCTTTTTTATCTAATGCAGATAATTCAATATCATTTTCTGATTCTTTTACTATCTCTTTGGTAACTTTTGTAGTAGCTTCATCTAATTTTTGTAAAATACTTAGCATACCTGCTGCATCTTTACTTACACCTGCTAGTTTATTAATACTTGCTTGTGTTTCTTTATCTCGTGCTACGCTACTAGGTGTTGCTTCTGCTTCGTTTAATTTAGCAATGATATCCATCATTCCTTTTACTTCTTCTGTTGGCATTATAGGCTCCCTTTCATACGTTCATAATATACTTTATTATTCTCCACTATCTTTTTAACAATATTTTTGTTAACTAGGCTTTGAATTAGGTAAACTTCACGTTCTGACAAATCGTCTTTGCATGTACGTTCTAATAAGTTTTCGTACATTGCACACTCGTGAAGTGAAATAAATGTTGGAATTCCGCCTGGGGTTTCAATGCTTTTCATTTATCTCCCCAATGCCAATTGTCTTAGGCGTTCAATTTCTTGTGCGTTTATATTTACTTGTTGTTGGTTTTGAGATGAAACTTCCGCATTATTGGCTCTTTCAATATCATCTGGATCTGCACTGCCCATTCTTACTGCACCTTGTCCAGTTGGTTGTTTATTTGAACCTGCTACTGTTCTAGCTATTACATTTGCATCTCTGGCTTGATCTTGTGCTGTATTGGTATATCGTCTTTCTGTTCCTGATGGTGAAGTTCCTTGAGCTCTAATTGTGGCTCTACTTGGTTGTGCCGATGTGGCAGTTCCGTATGCTTCTGGAATTTCTTCTTCCATATCAATTTTATGCATGTTTTCACTATCTAACATTTTCCATTCGTCATATGACAAATAAATGTCACTGTCTGGATCGTAATACTTGCCTTCTTTTGGATCGTAATATACTGTTTTACCACTCTTTGTTTGAATAGGACCTTCTAATCCATCACGTTCTTGATATTTTTCTCTATCAATTGATGGTAGTACTGACCAACCTTCGCTTACTGCACTTAGGTCTATAATTTCTGAGAAAGCATCGTTGTCGTCTGCTTTCATACTATTAATAAGTTTTAATGTTTGTGAAAAGGATAAATTTCTTAACTGTTCTGATACTTGATCTTTTGTAAGTTCCATTCCGAACTTAACATTTGCAAAGTCTATTACTGTATCAATTGTACTATTGTTTATTACATCCATTTTATTACCCTCTCGCTTTATTTAGCCTTGCAACAATACGACTTGCTGGGCTTAATCTTTTTGTTCTTTGTGCTTTCTTCATCATACGAGCACCTTTTTGAGCTCTTGTACGTCTAAGTACAAATCTCTTTTTTAAATTTATAGGCGCCGCACATTGACTAGGATTTGCAACTGGTCTACCTTTACGTGGACCTACTGTACAACGAAAAGCTCTACTGACTTTATCGCCTCTTTTTCTAAAAATTACTTTAGCTTCAGAAACGATTGTATTGTAAGATTCGTTTAATAGCATTGTTACTGTCCTATCAATGGTGTAACTGTATTTAAATTTAACAACAATAACACTACAGTAGATAATAATCCTGCAATAACTGTTGCTGCCGCTCCAATAACTAGTTTATTACTAGATAGTGATGCTGCTGTTTGTTTTTCTGATACCTTCGCCATGGCATCTGTTAACGAGTCTACTTTAGCCTCGAGTCTGTTTAATTTTTCTTCTAACACGCGATATCTCTCCGCACATAAATCTACATGTGCCTCTAGATTTTCACGCTCAAGTCTTGACTGGTTCATTGCCATATTTTGTTCTCACAATCTTTAGCAGCGTCTTATAGAGCTGATTTAATTTAAGTACATCCTTGCACTTATTATATATGTATTTATATGTTTTCTTGATATTTAAAGTACGTGTTTTTGTTCACGGTCAGTGTATCAACGCTTTCAGGATTAATTAATGCAGTTTCATCTAATGTTACATGAACTGGCATTGTGTTAAAATCCTCTTCTAACATATAAGTATCATTACTTTCCTTTACCCAAGCATCTGCTGTTTCACTAGCAAATTTAAGAATCCAAACATCATGTAATCCAGTAAAACTACTACCAAATTCATGATCAGATACATCTTCTGCATCTAATTTAGCAACACTGCTTAACACAGGTTGAGATCTTAAACTTATACTTTGAATAAAAGTATTTAAATTTTGGGCTTGGAAAAATCCTTTAGCGTCTGCTTTGGGACTGACTACACCCGAGTCTGTTATATCTATCAGTGTATACACTGTATAAAAATCTGTTGAGCCTGTTAACACCTCTACTGGTCTACTTGTGCCCATTTATTACATACCTGTCATTTTACCAGCAGCATAACCGGCAGCAAATGCACCTGCAGCACGGGCCACTTTCTGACCAACAGTTTTCTTTTCTTTCTGGTTTAAATTTAAATTATTTTCATCTGAAAACTTTTTAAACAGTGGTGTTAAATCACTGCGTCTGGCATTTAGTCTATAATATTTGTTTAGTTGTGTAGAAGCTAACTGTTGTTGTTGGGTAGTTAAATTAGTCCAATCTCCTATTAGTCTTCTTGCAGCTCTTAATTTTGGATCTTGTATAGCTAAGTTCTTTTCTAGTTTATAAAAGAATGCTTTTGCTTGTCCAGGATTTGCTTGTCCAGTTTCAACTTTCTTTAAAAATTGCTTAATTTGTGTATCACTAAATTGTACTTTAGCAAGTAATAACTTATCTGCTTCAGAGTCAGCTAACCCGCCTGGCTTGTTTAATGTAAACATTGTTTGGTAAATATCAGTTCCACTAGGACTAGGCTTGTTAAATCCACCGTACATTCCTGTTCTACGTGCATATTGTTTAGCCACTGGTGCGTATTTGTAATCATTTGACATAGCGTAAAGACTTAGTAGTCCTACAAACAAATGATCTGTTAATCCTCTAGCACCTTCTGAACTTATTTGTTGTCTTGTTTTAAACATACGAGCTTCGCCCAATGACTGGATAAATGACAATTCTTTATTATCAGGTGTCATTTCATGTCCACCCTCCATGGCTGCGTATTGTTGTAATGTATATTTTTGTTCACTCATTTTTTATTCTCTTTTGCTATCGTATCACAAGTTTCACTTGCATATGTTTTAAAGTAACGTGGAGCAAATGCATGTAAAAATACTGCACCTGCGGCAAGTTTTAGTTTCCATGCAATACTCATTGCATGTTTAAAGTGTTGCCAGCGTGTCATATCCGCCTCTTCTAAATGCAACTTACATTGCTTACTTAACATTTAGTTGTTCCTTGCCATATTTGCAGCCGTAAAGCCTGCTCTGTTTACTAGTTTAACATCTTTGTCTACTACATATCCTTCACCGCCTCGTTGGCCGCCTGTATATGCTTCTACATCAGCATCTTGTGAATCTAATGCAGTAATAATCATATTCTTAACTTTCATTGCTCCTCTAATAAAATTAAAGGTTGCATTAAAGCCTTCTAAATTAGCATTTATATATTCACCAAGTCTTTGCTTTTTAGGTGCTGATAGTTTACTACCGTCTACCCATCTCATAAAGTCTGCGCCTAGTTTATCTAAGCCGCCTGTTTTAACTGATGCATTAATATACGTGTAAAGTATATTACCAAAGTCTGCCATTTTTAATTCTGGTGGTACATTAAATAATTTGTCAATTGCACCTGCATGTTTTCCTACAAATGCATCTAATTCGTCTATTGCAGGAATATCTACACCTGGTGATTTTTGTACCATAACCGGTGGCATAATAAATGTTGGACCGCCTTGGAAACTTGACATGTCAACACTACTTTTTTCGCCGTCTAGTCCAATTGCCATATGTACAACAACACCTACATCACTGTCTGCAATTTTTTTACCTACATCACTGTCTAGTTTTACTTGATATGTTGTAGTGTTAGGTTTAAATATAAACTTGTTATCTTTTACTTCTGGTTTTGTAAACCAAAGTAAATCTCCGTGTACATATCCTCTAAAATCTGCTGGTACTGTCGCTTCTACTTTAGGCCAAATCTCTTTCATTTTGCCTGCAAATGCTCCATAATCTTGTGGGTTTTTAGCATAACCTGGACGGTTTTTTAGCATAGCTTCTAAATCATCTGCACTAGTAACTTTACCATCATATCCTTTAGCAGTAAATCCACTCTTATCTGTTAATATAAACTCGCCGTTTTCATTACGACCAAATATAACTGCTGGTGAGCCGTCCCATTTAACAGAAACAGTATTAGGTTGTTGTTCTACTTGATGTAATGTAGCAATGGCTTTTTTTGCTCCAGCACTACCGTCCCATAAGATGAGATCTTCTAAATGCTGAATTCTTGCACCTTCTTGTAGGTCTTGTGCAGTTGGAGTATATAAACCCTTGCCCTTTAGTCTAATATTTCTTAGGTTTCGAGGTTTACGCTTGTGTGATCCGACAATATCTGT